>ERZ791575.387-NODE-387-length-21460-cov-3.381126_pt1 | contig 21460 bp, 17 predicted proteins | sample MGYA00509970_ERZ791575 | MGnify/ENA primary metagenome ERZ791575 (study PRJEB30046, sample SAMN00791935) | human gut metagenome | study: EMG produced TPA metagenomics assembly of the A metagenome-wide association study of gut microbiota in type 2... | reverse complement strand
TAAACTGCAGAGCAGTCTGGATGATGTAAAGAAAACATTTGGGGAGGTGCTGGAAATATGGCGATTACAAAGATCCTGAATATCATGGAATCGGAAGGCAGAAATCCGGTAACACACCTGAAGAATGCTTTGGAATATATCCAGAACCCAGATAAGACAGAAGAATGTATACTGGTGGGCGGTATTAACTGCCTGCCAGATACAGCATTTGAGCAGATGGAAGAGACAAAGAATATATTTCATAAGACAGGTAAAAGGCAAGGCTATCATGTGATCATATCGTTTTCGCCAGAGGAAAAAGTAACAGCAGAGCAGGCAATGTATGTCCTCGAGCATTTCGCAAAGGATGTGCTTGGTGATGATTATGAGGCGGTGTATGCAGTCCATACTGACAGGGAACATATGCATGGGCATCTGATCTGGAACAGTGTCAGCATGACAACTGGCAAGAAATACAATTCACCGAAAGGCAACTGGAAGAATCATTTTCAGCCTATTACAAATAAATATTGTGATGAACTTGGACTTTCCATTATGCCAGCAGAGTACAGCAGGAATCTAAAAAATATCAGCAGGGGCAAGTGGGAAAAGGAAATGTCAATGAAAGAGATAATTCTAAGGGATGCCAAGATGTGTGCATATGCAGCCGGGAATGTGGAGCATTTTAAATATCTGATGAAAAGACTTGGATATGTATTTAAGAAAGATGCGTGGATGGAAGTGCAGGCACCGGGATTTCGGTATTATCATAAACTGGCAAAGCTGGACGAGATGTTTTCAGAAGATATGCTAAGGCATCATGTGGATATGCCCTGGATGGTAAAGCCTTACTTTTATTCGTCGGATATCAGGGGATTGCACAGGGCGAAGCTGTCATCATTCCAGAAGAAGTTTTATGCAAAGCTATACAGATTAAGGATTGTAGAGCAGAAGCGTTTTGTGGTTGGTGGAGCAAAATATACGGAAGATTTGAAAAGATTTCATCAGTTACAGGACGAATATCTGTTACTTGTGAATAATGACATCAAAGATATTGTGGAGCTTGTGAATTTCAGAAATAAGCAGGAAGAAGAAATCCAGCAGATTGAGGACAGACAGCATGAAATATACAGAGAAAGCTCAAGCCGGAAACGGAAGATTAAGACAGAAGCACAATATAAGGATTATCAGATGTGGCATGTGGAAGTGCAGGAAGAACTGGACGAGCTTAAGCAGGAAAAAAAGGAGATAAAGAGACGGATACAGCTTGCTGATGGCATTGTGAGAGAAGATTTGTATACGGCTTATTATGCGGTGTCGAAGAGAGAGGAGATTGTTGCAGACAGGGATGTTGAAATACCGGGGATGGAAGAGGATATGCTGGTTGAGAGAACAGCGGAAGCGGTTGTTGAGCCGGATGCAAATGTTGAGGTAATGAATCCTTACAATATTCAGAATGATACGTCTGTAATGCCAGATATTCGTAATGTGTCTGATGTAAATACGGCAAGAATGTATGAAGATATTACTGACGTAACAGATAAAGGTGAATATGTGGAAACTAAAGAAACTGAACCTGTGGACAAAGCTGACTGGATTGTCAGGAGAATATCAGAGCTTGGTGGTTATGAGAATGTCAGTGATTCTGTTAAGGCAGATGTATTCGGATTTGATGTTGCGGATGTGAGTGGAAGCATAAGGTTGTTCTCGGATGTAATGAAATGGCTGGGGATAAAATTGGATGGGGATGAACTTTATGAGGAGTTTCAGAGGATTTATGATGAGAGAGTTGGTAGAGGTACTGATAAAGAAAAGGTGGAAGATAAAATGTGGAATAGGGGCAGAGGAAGATGATTCCTCTGCCCCTATTCTATAAGTATGGGTTAGATATAGTCAGATGTATAACAGATTGAAAAAATCAATTTAAGATTGAATTAAAATGATTCAAATGATATACTAAAGAAGTAATAAATAGTTGTGATGATACGAAAGGGATTAGCAATGGCAATCAGATACAACAGATTATGGAAAAAATTAATAGATGAAAATATGATGAAGATAGACCTTAGAGAAAAGGCTGGAATTACCACAAATGCTTTGGCTAAATTAGGAAAGAATGAGCACGTAAATACACAGGTTCTGGAAAAAATATGTAATGTATTGCATTGCAATATACAGGATATTATGGAATTTGTTCCAGACGAGGAAAGGGAAGAAAAATAATATGGCGAAGAAGAAAACAGTTGAAAAGGCATTAAACATAGATAGTATTTTATTTAATTGTAGAGATTATTTACGTGCAGCGCGTAACTCTGGTTCATTTTTTGAGAAAAGGGATATGATGCTTACACTTGTATTCTTAAGATTTATTGGTGAAAAGTATGAGGATGGCGTTGAAAAACTAAAGCAGACGCTTAAAGAACAGGGATTGGATCCAGAGGATGAAAATATCAGAGCAGCATTCTTTGATGATGCTACTTTTGCAGATGGTACATATAATTTACCGCCAGAAGCCAGATGGTCAACAATTATCAATACACCTGCTCCTAAGTTAAATGTTGCATTAGATACAGCATTACAAAGACTTGAGGAAGAGGATCCACAATTAAAAGGATGTTTTGTAAAAGGTACATTTACAGCACGTAATCTGGCTGCGAATGATATAAAGAAGATTGTTGATGAAGTAAATAAAATTAGTCATAAAGCGTTTGGGGAGGAAAAGGATCTTATCGGACGTGTGTATGAATATTTTCTTAAAGAGTTTGCGGTAAATGCTACAAAAGAGGAGGGAGAATTCTATACACCTCATGATGTAGTACAGCTTATTGCAACAATGATTGAGCCATATGATGGAACTTTATATGATCCTTGCTGTGGTTCAGGAGGAATGTTTATTCAGAGTGCTGAGTTGGTAAAATCAAAGCAGGGAAATCTAAATGGAATAAATGTGTATGGACAGGAAAAAGAACCGGCTACATATCGCCTTGCAAAAATGAATTTAGCACTGCGTGGAATTAGTCATAATCTTGGAGAGGAAGCAGATTCATCATTTACCCATGACTTGCACAAGGGGCTGTACTTTAATTATATTATGGCAAATCCACCTTTCAATCTTAAAGGTTGGTATAACGATAATTTAAAAAATGACCCTCGTTGGAATAATTATCAGACACCACCAGAAAGTAATGCAAATTATGCTTGGATTCTTCATATGCTTTCACATTTAAAACCGGCAGATGGAGTAGCAGGATTTCTTCTTGCAAATGGAGCATTAAATGATAGCGATACATTGGAAATCCGTAAGAAACTGATTCAGAATGACAAAGTGGAGGCAATTATAGTTCTTCCAAGAGAACTATTTATCACTACAGATATCAGCGTAACGCTTTGGATATTAAATCAGAATAAAAAAGGTGGAAACTATCACGACAGAAAACTTCGTAGTCGTGAGCACGAAATCTTGTTTATGGATTTGCGCCAATGGACAGAAAATCCAGTAAAGGGCGAGAGTAAAAAGAAAGTTCGTTTGGTTACAGAGCAGATTGAGAAGGCTGCTGCTATATACCATACGTGGCAATCTGAAGGTACCGATGGCGTAAATTATGAAATACCGGAACTTTATCGTAGTGTAGGTATTGACGAAATAGAAAGTAAAGGTTGGGCACTTACACCAAGCAAATATATTGAGTTTATTGACCATGATTTAGATATTGATTATGAAAAGGAAATGGCTCGTATTCAATCTGAGATGAAAGATATATTAAAGCAGGAAAAGAAATCCCAGCAGATGCTGGAAGAGGCATTTAGGGAGATTGGTTATGGAATTGACTAAATATAAAATTGGAGAATTGATAGAAATAGTTGATGAAAGAAATAATCTTGGTATAAGAGATTTTTATGGAATTAATATAAAAAAAGAGTTTATGCCGACAGTCGCAAATACTGAAGGATTAGATGAAACTAAGTATAAAGTGGTTAGAAAGAATCGTTTTGTTTATAGTGGCATGCAAACAGGCAGAGATGAGTGTATAAGGGTTAGTATGTATAATGGGGATGCTCCAATATTAGTGTCTCCAGCATATACAATGTTTGAAGTGATAGCAACGAATGTTGTTAATCCATTGTATTTCTTTATTAAATTTCTATCTAACGAAATGGATAGATATGGAGCGTTTTGTAGTGATGGAAGCATTCGTTCAAATCTTGATTGGGATGTGTTTTGTGATATTGAATTGGAATTACCACCTCTTTCAGTACAGCAAAAGTACATTGAAATTTATAATACTATGAATGAGAATCAGAAGAACTATGAATATTGTATGAGTGATTTAAAATTATCTTTTGAACTATTGATTGATATGTATAAACACAAATCGAAAAAGAAAAAGATGAGTGAAGTTTTTAAAGAAGTTGATTGTAGAAATATAAATAGTGAGATAAAAGACGTTCAAGGAATAAACATTACTAAACAATTTATGCCATCTGTTGCAAATATAAATGGGGTTGATTTATCTAAATATAAGATTGTAAGAAAGGGGCAATTTGTTTTTTCTGGAATGCAGACAGGAAGAGATAAATGTATTAGAATAGCACTTTTTGATAAAGATGAACCAGTAATCATTTCACCGGCATATACGGTCTTGGAAATAAAAGATAATAGTGTTTTGATGGAATATATAATGATGTGGTTTTTGCGTAAAGAAGTTGATCGACTAGGTTGGTTTATGAGTGACGGAAGTATACGAACAAATTTAGATATGGATCGTTTTTATGAAATTGAAATACCAGTACCGGATTTAAATGTTCAAAAATCAATTGTTCAAATATATAACGCATATAATGAACGCAGAGATATTAACGAAAAACTTAAAGAACAGATAAAAGATATTTGCCCAATACTAATTAAAGGTTCTATAGAAGAGGCGAGAAAAGCAAAGGAGGCATAAGCCTATGGCTAGATTAAAAGAATACAATGGTCATTATTGTGAATCAGAATACGAATATGCCTTTATTGGCTTTTTAGAAACAGAGGGATGGAAATATACTTCTGGAAATAAGCTTTCTCGTGTTACCAAAAGAGATGTGTTGATAGAGGATGATTTCAAGAAATTTATAGCAGATGGAAATCTTGATTTGACAGAAGATGAAGTGACACAGATTTGTGATACTGTTCGTCTTGTGGGTGCAGAGAGTGATTTTGCAACATTGCATAAGGTGTACAACTGGTTGGTGGATGGTATCCAATTTACTCCGAAAGATGGTATTGCAAGAATGATACCGCTGATTAACTTTGAAAAGGATGGTGTTAAGAATATCTTTCGAGTGGTGAATCAGTTTACAGTAGAATATACAAATAATGGTCAAAAAGAGAACCGCAGACCGGATGTAATTCTCTTTGTGAATGGTATGCCATTATGTATTATGGAATTGAAGAACCCTGCTGATGCAAATGCGACTATTTATGATGCTTGGGAGCAGATTAATATTCGTTATTGGAGAGATATACCTCATTTGTTGCATTACTGTCCTTTAGCTTGTATTTCTGATGGAGTTAAAACCAGATTAGGAACAGTTCGCACACCATATGAACATTTTTATGCCTGGAGACGTGTTAATGATGGAGATGCTGTATCAACACTTCCATTTGCTGAAACAGAAACTATGATTAAGGGTGTTTATTCTCCTGAGCGTTTTTTGGAAATCTTTAGAGATTACATTTATTTTCAGGATAGTATTTATGATAGTGATGAAGTGGAAATTGTATGCCGTTATCCACAGTTTTTTGCTGCGAGGCTTCTGAAGCAAAGCATTGTAGATTCTGTTGTTACCAAGAGTGGAAGAGGCGGTACATATTTTGGGGCTACGGGGTGTGGTAAGACTTATACGATGGCATTTTTGGCACGTCAGTTGGCATTACGCTGTACAGATATCTCAGAGATAGGTTCTCCAACGATTATATTGATTGTCGATAGAGATGAATTGCAAAAACAGGGGGCGAAGCTTTTTACAAAGAGTACAGAATTCCTTAATCTTGGAGAGGTTTCTGTTGTTAAGAATAGAACACAACTAAGACAGGAACTTGGAGCAAGACAAAGTGGTGGATTCTACATATGCACTATTCAGAAGTTTTGTGATAGGGAAGATGACAAAATAGGTCTTATCAATGACAGACAGAATATTATATGCTTCTCTGATGAAGCACATAGAACTCAGCTTGAACATTCTAAAAAAATTCAATTCAGTAAAGATGCGGATGCGAATATGAAAGCTATGGTATCAAAGCCATATGCAAAGGTGTTAAAAGAGGCATTTCCACAGGCTACATTTGTAGGATTTACAGGAACACCTATTGCAGAAACATATCAGACTTTTGGTGATGAAATTGATAGATATACGATGGATCAGGCTGTTGCAGATGGACTTACTGTTTCTATTAAATATCATCCTCGTATTGCAAAAGTATTACTTGATAAAAACAAGGTAAAAGAGATTGAGGACTACTATAAAAAGTGTGCTGATGATGGTGCTACTTTTGAAGATGTCGAAGCAAGTAAGAAGGCAATGAGTTCTATGGAAATAATTCTTGGGGAACCTTCCAGATTAGAGCGTCTTGCTACAGATATTCATAATCATTATGTTTCAGCCTGTGATGCAGATCCAAATAGAATACAGAAAGCAATGGTGGTTTGTTCTAATAGAAAGATTGCTTATGCTTTATTGTCGAAATTTAAAGATAAGTATCCTGAATGGTTTGAAGAAAAGAAAGTGTCGGATGGTACTGATGTAACAGATGAAGAATTAAATGAATTGAAACCTATGCCACTTATTGCAATGGTATCTAGTGTTGGAAAAAATGATGAGCAGGATATGTATAACTATCTTGGTGGCGTTAAGAATGATAAACGTTCCGAAGAGTTAGATGCTGCTTTTAAGCAGGAAAAGTCAAATTTCCGTATAGTCATTGTTGTAGATATGTGGATTACTGGGTTTGATGTTCCGTGTCTCACATATTTATATAATGATAAACCATTAAAAAAGCATTTGTTAATACAGACCATAAGCCGTGTAAACAGAAAGTATCCGGGAAAAGAATATGGTATGGTAATTGATTATATTGGAATCCGTGATAATATGCGTGAAGCCATGAAATTATATGGTGGAAATACATCGGTTGCACCAACTTCTGATGATGTTGAGCAGGCTACATCGGTATTTAGGGAAGAATTGGAAGTGCTAAAAAATATGTTTACAGGCTATGATTTAACACCATTTATAAATATGGAATGCAATCCGATTGACCGATACAGGCTTCTTGCCAAAGCAGCAGAATATGTTTTTGTATCAATTCAGGAGTTGCAGTCAGAAGGGAAAAAAGGTCCTCAGACAGTATCTTTTAAAACATATTTTCTGAAGACTGTTAAACGTATGAGAATGGCATTTGATATATGTCAGCCTTCAGGATATTTGGGAGAAGAAGAATCTGCTTTGGCACAATGCTTTATGGCAATAGCAGGTTTTGTCCGTAAAATGAGTGGGACAAGTGAAGTAGATACCGACAGTATGAATCGTGCAGTTTCTAAGATGGTGGAGGAAGCGTTAAAATATAATCAGGTTGAGAGTGTCCTTGAAAGTGGTGAGGAAGAAGATATCTTTTCACCAGAATATTTTGAAAAGCTATCCGATGTTAAGATGCCGGCGACTAAGCTAGAACTTCTTGTTAAAATGCTTCGTAAACAGATTAAGGAGTATGGGAAAGTTAACAGATTAGCTGCAAAGACATATCAGGAAATGTTGGAAAAGACTATTGCAGAATACCATGAGAGACGTAAACATCTTTCTGCGGAAGAAGCAGGTGAAGCACAGGAACAGGTTTCAGAAGATATTATTAAAATTGCAACAGAGCAGGCGTTAGCTATTCTTAGAGCAATGAATGAAAATAGAGAAAGCTTTCGAAAAATAGGACTTACTTTTGAAGAAAAGGCATTTTATGATATTTTGATTTCTATGCGTGACCAATATGATTTTGAGTATGGAACGGATAAAGAGGTCGATGGTATTGTAATCAATGATAAATGTAAAAACCTGGCAATAAAGGTAAAGGAAATCATTGATACAAAATCTTCTTTTGCAGATTGGCTTAACAATCAAAATGTAAGAGATCAGTTGAAATTGGAAATAAAGATTTGTCTAGTTAAGAATGGTTATCCACCACAATATAGCCCGGAAGTATTTAAGAAAGTTATGGAGCAGGTGGAGAATTTTGAAGAGTATTCTGGTGAAACAGTAGAAAAAGGTAATAATGCTTCTGCGAAGGTATATCAATATGAGATGCCCGAAGGTAATGTGATGATGGTTGCAGAGAAGGCAACACCTTATGGTAAATTGTGAAATAATATTGTGTTGTGACTATATAATTTGAATTGGAAACAGGAGGAAAGTATGAGAACAATAGATGTTAACACATTTGTAAATAGTTTTAAAATAAAACCAGATAAGAGTATGTCTTTCCTCTTGGGAGCGGGAGCATCTGTATCATCTAATATTCCATCAGGTGGACAAATGGTATGGGATTTTAAAAGAACATTGTATTGTACAGCCAATAAGATTCGGACAAGTTTGTATGGTGATTTGTCTAAGGGAAATGTACAGAAAGAGATACAATCATATTTTGATGGTAAAGATGGATATCCAAAATTGTGGTCAACAGAAGAATATTCGTTTTATTTTGAAAAATGTTATCCATCAAGAAGTGATAGAGAGTATTATATTCGGGATAAAGTGCGAGACATAAAACCATCGTTAGGGTATTTATGTATGGGAGAGATGATAATCAACGGAAAAATAGATTTGGTTGCAACGACTAACTTTGATAATTTAGTTCAAGCTGGTGCTCATTCAATTAATCCAGGGTTTTCGCTTAAAACAATATCGTCGGCAGTGAGTAATAGTGTTGGTTTTGCATTGAATGAGGGGTTTCCTAATATCATAAAGCTGCATGGGGACTATTTGTTTGATAAATTAAAAAACACAACATCTGAATTACAAAATCTGGAAGATAAAATTGCAGACATATGGAAATCGTCAATAAAAGAAAACGGATTAATTGTTATAGGATACGCTGGCAATGACAATTCTGTTATGTCGGTATTGGAAGACTTGATCAAGAAAGGCGCCATAAAGAAAGGTGTTTATTGGTGTAAGACCAAAGACAGTAAGCTTAGTGAACGGGCACAAAAGTTTATGGAGAATGCGTGTAATGATAATGAACAGTCTGCCGTGGTTGAAATAGAAGATTTTGATGACCTTATGTATAGTATATATGTGGCAATGAATTTAAATAATTCTAATATAGATGAATTATGGAAAGCTAATGATAAGAAGCAAGAGATTACATATAATTCAATAGGAAGGCATACCGAAATTGCAATAACCAATGCTTTGCATGCAATACAATTCCCTAAAAAATGTTATGTATTTAGTTCAAATATTAGCACTTGGAAAGAATTAAGGGCAACAATAAATGATTCTTGTGTTGCAATTTTGCATAAAGGAAAAGTATGGGCATTAGGTAGCAAGAACGGAATATTAGAAGCTTTTGCAGATAAAATTACTAGTAATATTGAGGAAATGGATATTCCTATATATATGATGAAATTGGAAAATTCTGATGTTATTGGTATGTTTTATGAAATCATAGAAAAATTTTTGATAAGTAAAGGCTTGATTGCATGTGGGAAAAATAAATATTTTGATAGAAGTAGCAGACGATTAATAAATGATTGTTTATGACGCAATTAAAATATCATTATCATTTGTTGATCATAATGTAATTATGAATTTACTACCTACAGTACATGTATTAAAAAGTGATGAATCCCAATTGGACAGGTTTAGCTACCAAAGTATTGTAAATAATGAAATATCAAAACTGTATAATAAGCAAATGGATGAAAAGATTGATATCTGGATTAAGAAATTATCAAATAATAGGAAATTAATCTTTGAATTAGGAAATGCAATAATAGAATTTAATACACAAAGAATTCGCTTTTCTGGAACAGGTAGTATTGATAAATGTTATTTGGCGAAGGAAACAGAACTTGTTTTTGATTATGATAATGATGGTTGCGTTGCGGTTAATCAGTTAAAAGGATTAATCAATTATGGACCATTAGAATCATATGTTAATAGGAGCGTGCGATTAGCGATATTGTCGCCTAGAGAATGTGCAAAAGATATATGGAAACACTTAAATGAACTAAATAAGCATCATGCAACAACTTTAAAGCAGGATAAGGTATTTTTGCCAGAGTATATTGGATTTCATGATGTGTTTAAATGTGGATTGGATATTCCAAATGGTGATGATACAAAAAGGTTTATGGGATATTCTTTAAGTGAAGCCATAAAAACATCTGCTCAAGAGTTCTTTAATGGAATTTGCCAATATATTGATGTAATGGAAAGAGAAAAGCATGAATTTGATGTACTAGTAATCTATATTCCAAATCAGTTAAGTAAAATGCGAGAACTTAAAAACGAAAATGTATATTTTGATTTGCATGATTCATTAAAGATATATTGTGCAGGAAAAGGAATTGTTACGCAGATAATAGAAGAAAGATCAGTGCATACGAAGAATGATATGGCGAAAATTATGTGGGGACTTTCTACTGCTATATATGCAAAAGCTATAGGAAAACTGTGGAAGCCTAGGATAACAAGATATGATACCGCATATATTGGATTAAGTTATGTACAATCAATAAAAAATGACGAAAAAATATCCATCGGCTGTAGTCAGTTGTTTGATTCAGAAGGAAATGGTATGGAGTTGTATTTACGTCCGTTAAAAGATCCTCAGATTATACAGAGAAATCCATATATGAGGAGTGGAGACGCATGTCGTCTTATGAATAATTTGAAAAGAATTTATGATGAATCAGTTCCTTTGCATAAACTGAATCGAATTGTAATACATAAGACAACGCATTTCACAAAGGAAGAAATGGAAGGCATAACCAAAGGACTTGCAGGCGTGGATAATATTGAACTATTGCAAATTCAAGAATTTTCGGCATGGAGGGCAATAAGATTTCAGAATGATACTGCAACACCTTTTCCAATTCAGCGAGGTACAGTTATTCCACTTGACAAAGATACATTTTTAATTTGGACACATGGAAGTGTTCAACATGATGAATTAGCTGGAAAAAAATTGAATTATTACAAGAATGGTAGAGGAATACCAGCACCATTATTGGTAAAAAGATTTATGGGAAAATCATCAGCACTGGAATTAGTCAATGAAATTTTAATGCTTACTAAAATGAATTGGAATAGTGGTGATGGATTATATAAAATATTACCTGTAACATTGGATTTTGCTAAAGCATTGTCACGAGTTGCTAAGCAAGATTTAGTGATTTATGACAGACCTTATGATTTTAGATATTTTATGTAAGTATTATCAATAATCAAGAATGAAATCTGTTTAAAGGATAACACTGGAAGAGGAGTTGTGCTATGAGATATTTATGGACAGAGGATACCTATGCAGGGCTTCATTTCTGGGAATTAGTTAATCAGATTTTCTTTAACAATGAGCTTGTTGTTGAAAGCAAAGGGAGTAATAAGGGATTATTGGATGCATTAATAGACTTGGGTACTAAATATGATTATGAATACTATGTTGCATGTGTGATGAAGTCCTTGGTAGGTGAATTTACACAAAGTGGAAAGTGGTCTGTTAAAGGTGCTCTTATGGGTGAATGCTGGAAAAAGTTGTGTGTCGGAATATACGGATAATCTTAAGTATGGTAAGCTGAGGAGTATAAATTAGACAGTTAAAAGAGAAATAAGAGTGTAGTCGATATGAGTTTTGGAAATAGCAATGGTATATATCATGGGCTGACACAAAATAAATGGCATATGATAAGGAGAAGAATATGACACAAAAATATTATAATTTCGAAAAGCTTACACCTGATAAAGATGCGGATATATCAGTGTATGAAGAAGCAATTGAATTCGTATTTGATAATTCGGATGTTACAAATATTGCAATTTCTGGAGCTTATGGTGCCGGTAAAAGCAGTGTTATAGAATCATATGAGAAAAAACACGATGATAAAAATTTCCTGCACATTTCTTTGGCACATTTTGAACCTACAGAACGTAATGAATCAGAGGATAGTGTGAAAGAAACTACTCTTGAGGGTAAAATATTAAATCAGTTAATACATCAGATTCCGGTAGATAGAATACCACAAACAAATTTTAGAGTAAAAAAGGATGTAGGAAGAAGGAATATAATCATTATTACAATACTGTTATACGTGTTGCTTGGTAGCATAACATTCATATCAATGTCAAATAAAATCCAAAATTGGGTAGATGCATTATGTGATGGAAGATTGAAAAGTTTATTGGCTATCTTCACGAATGACTTTACTGTTTTTTTTGCAGCTATTGCGTTAGCTGGTAGTGCATTTATTTGCATATATAATACTGTTAAAGTACAGAAAAATAAAAATTTATTTCATAAGGTTACAGTTCAAGGGAATACTATTGAAATATTTGAAAATAAAGATGAGTCATATTTTGATAAGTATCTGAATGAAGTACTTTATCTCTTTGAACAAGTAGAAGCAGATGTAATCGTATTTGAGGACATGGATAGATTTAATTCCAATGTTATTTTTGAACGTTTAAGAGAAGTAAATAATTTAGTTAATGTACATAAATATAATAAGTTTAAAAACAAAAAGCGGCATAAACTGATTAATAAGATTTTTCGCAGGAAAGAAAAACAGTACAAACCCTTACGATTCTTTTATTTGTTAAGGGATGATGTTTTCGTTACAAAAGACAGGACGAAATTCTTTGATTATATTATTCCAATTGTTCCAGTGCTGGACGGAACTAACTCATATGACCAATTTATAAGACATTTAAAGCAAGGAAATATATTAGAAAAATTCGATAGTACCTTTTTACAAAGACTTGCATTATATATAGATGATATGAGAGTTTTGAAGAATGTGTATAACGAATTTCTTGTATATATGTATCGTTTAAATAATACAGATCTTAATTGGAATAAAATGTTAGCTATAATTGTGTATAAGAATATATTTCCAAGAGATTTTTGCAATCTTCAGTTAGGTAAAGGATATGTTCATGAATTGTTTGAACAAAAAGAAAATCTTAGCAAAGAGACAATAGGAAAACTGGAAGAAGAAAAGCAACTTATACAGGAGAAAATAACATATATAAATAAAGAGAACCTGACTGATGTACAAGAATTGAATGATGCATATGAAGCAAAGTACAATAGATTACCAAGAGATTCGTGGTATAACCAATTAACCCAAGAAGGTCGAAAAGAAAAAGATAAGTTAGAAAAAGAAAAAGAAAAAAGAATAGAGGTAATAGATAACAGAAATAAGGGGATGATGACTGAATTAGAAGTAAAACTTCAGGATATTGAACAAAGAATTTCTGCTACAAAAACAAAATTATTAAGTGAATTAATTACTAGAGATAATACTGATTCGATATTTATGATAAAGAGCATAAATCCTATTGGTGAGGAGAATCAATATAATGAAATTAAGGGGAGCGATTATTTAGAACTACTAAAATTTCTTATTAGTAATGGGTATATTGATGAAACATATAATGATTATATGACATATTTTTATGAGGATAGCTTATCTGCTCATGATAAGATGTTCTTGAGAAGGATAACTGATAAAAAGGGAAGTGATTATGAATATTCTCTTAAGGATGTTGAGAAGGTACTATCCTCTCCAGTTTTAAGAGTTGTTGATTTTTACGAGGAGGAAACTCTAAATTTCAATCTTTTAAAAGGGCTTCTTGTTAATCAGGAAAATCCTAAATATCAAAAATATTTATCGGCATTAATAAAACAGATGAAAGATAATAAGGATACAGAGTTTATATCAAAATTCTACGATAGCACACAGTTTGATAAAACATTTATTATTAAACTGAATGAACAGTGGACAGATTTCTTTAGTTATATTGCTGTGAATAAAATCTTACCATTGAAACAGATAAGAGGATTTTCGCTGGATTCGCTATGTTTATTAGATGAGAATAAAATACAGGATATTAATGTAGAGGGATGTCTTACTGATTATATATCAAACCAGAGTGATTATTTAAACATTCAAAATCCAGATGTTGCAAAAATAATTTCTCAATTTTGTATTCTTGGTGTAAAATTAAAGAAAATTGAGATTGATACAGCAAATAAAGATTTGATTGTAGGAGTGTATGAAAATAATTTATATGAATTAACATTTGAGAATATCAAATTAATGATTAAGTCAATGTATGGGGAATATGATTCATATAATATCGAACATAGAAATTATACAGTTATTCAAGGAAAATCGGAATCTCCATTAGCTAAGTATATTGCAGAAAATATAAATAGATATGCAAATGAGTATTTAAAAAATTGCAATGGATATATTGAAGATTCAGAGGATGTTGCCATTAAATTTATTAATGATGAAAATGTTTTAGGCGATATACAGGAAAAGTATGTAAATGTATTAAAAACAGTTATTTCAGATATATCGGTAATACAGAATAAAAAATTGTGGAATGAAATGCTTGACAAAAGGATAATTAAAAAGACAGTTCCGAATATTATACATTATTATACAGAGTATTGTTGCGATAGCCAGTTAATCAAATTTATTAATGAATGTGATGCGGGTATGGACTATTCTCATATTGAGAATGAGTTTGGTGGTGAAATTGCAAGACAATTCTTTGATTCTGTAGCGGTAAACAATGAGATTAAAACAAGTAGATATCAAGAAATTTTGTGCAATATGGGATATGGTTATGATGTTTATGATGCGTATGATATTTCGGATGATAAGATGGAGGTGCTGATAAAGAAGGATGTTATAGAAATGAATAATGTCGGATTAGAATATATTCGAAATCATTATAAAAAATATACAGCATTGTATATAGACGAAAACATAGAAGCATATTTGAGAATTATTACCTCAGATAATTTTAGTTATGAAGAAGCTTTGCATATATTAGGTATGGAAATAGGAGATAAAGAAAAAATAGATTTACTTGGATTAACAACAGAACCTATATCGGTAGTTGGAAAAGGTTATTCGAGTTCTCTTATTAAATATATTCTTGATAATAATTTTGATGAACATGATGAGAATGAATTATATCAACATTTTTCGGAATATGAAGAAGTTATTCAATCATCAATATATAGAGTTGCGAAATCGAGAATTGCTAATATAATTGATAATTCAACTATAGTACTTGATGATAATTTGTTATCAAAACTTTTGACAATGAGCAAATGTAGTATGGATGATAAGATTCAATTGTGGGCGAAGGCGCTTCCTAATCTGACAGAAGAAACATGTAAAAAACATTTTGATGAAATTGGATTTCCGGAACTTAAGGGGATTTTTACAAAACGAAATAACTATACAAAGACATATGAAGATAATAGCTTTATAAGGGATATACTATATGTGCTAAAGAAGAATACATGGATTTTTGATTATTATAAAAAGAGTGATGACGAAGGTTATGTTGTTGTGAAGAATCCAATCAAAGATAAAAGATATTAGTTTTGATTAAATGAATGAATATAGGGGGAAGTGAAGCTCACATTGACATATATGATGACAGAATGGAACTCTATTCTCTGGGAGAAATGCCAGATGATTCCATGATTCAGGAAAGAAATCCGCTGACTGTATCTTCTACCAGAAGAAATCCAGTTCTTGCGGATCTGTTTCATGCGGTTTTGATATATGGAGTGCAAAGGCAGTGAATTCGGAAGAATTATTGGTAAATTTGAATTTCAAATCAATTATAGTGAGAAAATAGATAATGTTTTGAGTTGACCTAATTGAATTTCACTGATATAATAAGTTTCACTATACGAGTGAAAGTGGTGATGTAAGTGAAAATAGATAGAATTGGATTAGAATGTGTTGAGAATAAGTTTTTAAAACTTCCCAATATTCAGAAGTATGAAGTTATCCACAGGACAGAAGGCGGTTTTATTGCATCTGTGGAGATGGATGATGGGTATGAGTTTCAAATAAATGCGTACTTCTTGGACAGGGTGTTTCCGTCTACAGTTATAAAATTGATTGAAAAGCAGAATAAAAGTCAGGGAGTTAACATTTTGGTTGCTCCATATATTTCAGAAAGAACTGCACAAATATGTGAAGATAACGGAATGGGTTATTTTGACTATGCAGGAAACTGTTGGTTTGTGGGTCATTCTATTTATTTGTCCGAGAAAGGAAATAAGAATCCAAGACCAAAAGAGCAAAGTTCTGTGTCTATATTTGAAAGGACTTCCGTGGTGTCTTCCTGTATTTTGCGTGAGTTGTTTGCGGATGTAACTAAGATATGGAAGCTTAAATATCTATCGGAAAAGGTAAAATGCAGCATTGGACAGGTATCCAAACTGATGAAAGTTCTGGTGGAAAACGCATGGGTAGAAAAGTTACCAGATGGTTATAAGGTTATTGATCCGGAATCACTCTTGTTGGAATGGAGCAAGGATTACGGTAAAAAAGAAATAACATCCTATGCTTGCTATAGTTTAGATAATATATCTGTTATTGAGGAGCGATTAAAAAAATTGAAGATAGATATGGGGATTGATTCTTATCTTACAGGATTGTCCGGGGGAGTGCGTTATACACCAGTGGTCCGTTACAATAAGGTACATGTTTATATAGCACCGGAAGATATTCAGGAAGCAATTCGATATTTGGATATGAAAGAGGTAAACAGTGGTTCTAATGTGGTTATTTTTCCATTAGAGAACGATTCCTATATCAAGGATTATAGGGTGATTGGTGATTCTGCAGTAGTATCACCTCTGCAAATATATTTGGATTGTATGCAGATAAAGGGCAGGGGAGAAGAAATGGCGGATGCGGTTTTGAAAAAGGAGATACTTAGATGATAAGAGATGAAGACTTGAAAAGCAGCGTAGACTATTCGGAGGGTCAGAAGCGGGCTGCACATAGAGTTTTGGTAGAGTTGGTTAATATTTTTGAGGAATATGAAGATGAAATCCGTGTGGTAGGAGGTTGGGTTCCAGATTTAATGTTTCCCCAAGAAGGTCATGTGGGAAGTGTGGACGTAGATATTATGATTAATCATCTGACTTTGCAGGATGAAGGTTATCAGAATATGTCGAGGATACTTCAGAAAAATGGATACAAGGAGCATCCGGAAAAATATTTTTCCTTTGTAAAGACAGTGATGGTGGACGGAATATCTTATGATGTGGATGTAGATATTTTAGCTGGAATGTATGGTGGTACACAATCGAAGAGAAGAAGTCAGCATGTGCAGGGCGTTAAGGCGTTAAAGGCAACAGGTGGTAATTTTGCATTTGAATTTCCAGCACAGAAGATTAGTGTGGAAGCAGAACGACCAGATGGCGCAATAGATGTTGCAAATGTCAGTGTTGTAGCAGTAGTTCCTTATTTAATAATGAAAACAGCAGCTATGGGCAGGGGAAAAGCGAAGGATGCGTATGATATTTACTTTATTATAAAACATTATATTGGTGGAGTAAGAGAACTGGCAAAAGAATTTGAACCTGTAAGGGGTAAAAATATTGTGATAGAGGCGAAAGCTAAGTTAGCAGGTAAATTTGCTTCTGAAAATCATGCTGGTCCAAAAGACGTAGCGGATTTTATGGATTTAGAGGATGAAGAAAGTATAGAAATGACCAAGAGGGATGCTTATGAACAAGTGCAGGCATTATTGAACTTAATATAAGTATTTAAAAAAATCATGAATGTAATAGTCTCACCAGTCTCAAAATATTTTTGAGACTAGTGAGACTAACCCAAATAGAATGCTATCTCAACTTGGGGGAAATTAATTAAACTCATTCATAGCATCCACATATTCCTGTAATCCATTAGGTTTACAAGCTAATTCTGCATACAGCAGAGGATTCTCCTGTGCCAGACGGTATAGATACGCGATATCATCAGGTGTATCGAGCAAGACAGCTGAATTACATTTTTCACAACTGATAATAAGAGGCGTGCCGGTATATGTATCATTGATGGCATTAACAATAACGGAATCTGTATCAGGTTCATACATACCAAACAGGTAACAAGGATTATTTTGTTTCATGGTGTTCTCCTTCCCACAGATACTTAGCACCATCAAGCAGGTCAATGATGGCTGTAAGCATATTGTTATAGTAGGTCTGTAGTTCTTGGATTTCATCGCTTGTGGGAAGATTGTTTAAAGTTTGATGTTCACAGTATTCAGTAAATGCTTTCTGCATGTCAAGCAGTTGCAGATACAGAGCATTAACAGTCTGCACAAGAGGATAGATAGTTTCTTTCTTGCCAACGACGCAGATGCGGTTATAGATGCAGGAACGGACAAAGTAATCTTTCTTCATCATGCCGCTGGCAAGGATACGGGCTTCGATTTGCTTGCGTTCAGCATCGCTGATTCTAAAACTTATAGTTGGGTGTTTGTGTTGATTGCTCATAGAAAAGCTCCTTTCATAGTTGGCGTGGCAGCAGGCACAGTTAAGCACCCACAAGCCAAATTTGATTATTCGTTTTTAGTAGTAAAAGTAGATTATATCTGCCATGAATTTCGTAGATGCATGATTGAATAATTGCAACTAATTTGCTACTAAAGTTTTTGAAAACGATATGAAAAGAGTAACATTAGATGAAATAGATGTGGTGGAATGTCGCATCAAATCAGCATTTTCGATTTGATGATACTTCCTTTGGGAAGAGTTTGAATAGTAAACAGAGCTTCATAAATGGCGTAAACAAGCCATTTATGGGGCTTTTTCTTTTATTGTGATACCTATATGATACCTGTTTTGATAGTACCACAGATATTAATGAGTACTAAACAGAAGTGTCATAGTTATTTTCTATTATCACATTTCTTTTTATTTTCAAAAATTATCCCAATTATATGAAGCAAGCGTAAAATCTTACGAATAATTATGTGCAATTCGTAAGTATACTCGGTTTTTATGAGACAGAAACAGAGATATCATATTTGCAAAAGCAAATTTGATATACATGTCGGTAAATGCCGGGGAGAGGAGGTGAATGCGCTATGGAGAAGTTATATTACACAGCAAATACTGCATAAATATTTAAATTTGGTTTGGAATATATTAGCTTCGATGATATAATAAAAATAAAATGATTTATTTGCTTGTAGAAATTGGAAAGTTACGAAATATTAGGATTTTAAACAAGATAATTTAGTATTGGTTTGAAATTGGTGGAAAATGAGGAAAAAGTAAATGGACAAAATATTGTATCATTATTGTAGTACACAAAAAATGTATGGAATTATGTCTAGAAGACAACTTAGAATGAGCGATATAACTAAGAGCAATGATTACGATGAAGTATATATGTTTTTCCCAAGTATAATATATGCTATGAGGGATGTATATTATAAAAATTCATTTCCTTTTGAGTTTGCGGGTGAAACAGATGAAAGAGGAATGGAGATTCTTTTTAGATTAGCATATGATTATTTTAAAATAGAATTTGACAAGGGTGGGGTTACTAATTTTGTTATATGTTTTTGTGAGGAAGGTGACAAGTTAAGTCAGTGGAGAGGATATGCGGATAATGGAAGAGGTGTTTCTATTGGATTCTCAGAAAGAGAATTAGCACAGTATAGTGAAAAATATAAAGATATCATAACAATGGGAAAAGTAAAGTATAAAACGGTGGAAGAAATAAATGATATTATTATATCTAAAGCAGATAATTTGTTGGATGAGTTGAAGAATTTGCGTAAATGGATTATAGATAATTTGCATTGCGATGATAGTAAGCAGGAAGAATATATGATATTTTTCTTTATTCAAATGCTAAATATGGTTTTTATGGATTCATTACAGTACAAAAATGTATCATTTCAAGAGGAAAATGAATGGAGAATGTTTTTTAAATATCCAATTATGAAAAAAACGGAATTAATATATGGAGAAGAGAGTAATAAAAGCGTGCTATTTGATGAAATGGTAGAAGTGATGAAAAATAAGATTGATTTTAATATTTTGAATGATGACATAGTACCATATTTTCCTTTAGAATTATCAGATATATCTGAAAAACCAATAAAAGAAGTTATTAGTGGTCCAAATAACCATATATTATTGAAAGATTTTCAATTATTGTGTGGAAAGTATAAATATAATGACGTTGCATTTAGGTATAGTAAAATATCGTATAGAGGGTGATATTTTATAGATTATTTATCTATAAACACTAGAAATGGATGAAGTGGCAGCGAAAAGGAGTAATAATAAATGATAGATATATATACAAATAAGAGCAATTCAAAAAATTGGATATTTCAGAATGATCTGTACTTCAATCTGAATACCGGCAATGAAGAAATGACACAAAGTGAAATTGATTTAATCCAGCAGATAGATGATGCTAAGTTGACACCTGATAAAAATATAGAAACAAAATATGGTTTAGGTACAATCCGTAATTTATCGTCAGGTTGTAAGACATTACTTAATATTGTGAAACATCCCGATAAGGTGGTAAATGTTGAGGAATGTGGACCGAATGTTCTTAGAGTAATTTTTACTATGGATAATATTAAGATTTATATGTCGAGGCCAACGCTTTTTGATATTCCGGATGATGTGCAAATCAGATTCAATGATTCTGATATAGTGACCGGAGGGAGAGGTTATAATGCATGGTGGAGTAAGGAATATGAAAGGAGAGAAGCAGATGATTTATAAGAATATTACATTTAAAGCAGCTCCATTTTCATATGATTTGACATTTGATGACAGGATTACCCTTGTGGGTGGAGACAGTGGTACAGGCAAAACAGTACTTTATGAAATGCTTGAAGATATAAGATTGACAGAAGAATACAAAGCAATTAAGCTATTTAACTACAAATCAGATAATTTTTTAGAAGCAATAAAACAGTGTAGAAATAGTTTTATTGTGATAGATAATGCAGATTGTCTGATTAATGATGATGTCAGGAGATTCATTAATTTTGAATTATCAAATCAGTATATGCTTTTCCTGCGGAATTGTGACGGACTCAACGTATCTGATAAGAGTTTTAAGGAGCTGAAGTTTGATAACAACAGAATAACATTGGAAGAGGAATTGTGATATGAAATATTTATGGACAGAGGATACCAGTGCAGGACTTCACTTCTGGAAAGATGAGAAGATGAAAATGCTGATACAGTCAGAATGCGTACAAGAAGTGATTAGAAAAGCAAAGATTAAAATGTAGAACCGCTCGCAGCATATGGTGAAGTGATGTGAATCGCTTGACTCAGGCTAAAGATATGGATGAACTTTATGAAGCAATGTGTTTGATTTTAGAAAAATTTACATTTTTATTTAAATAT
>ERZ791575.345-NODE-345-length-23012-cov-5.108420_pt1 | contig 23012 bp, 18 predicted proteins | sample MGYA00509970_ERZ791575 | MGnify/ENA primary metagenome ERZ791575 (study PRJEB30046, sample SAMN00791935) | human gut metagenome | study: EMG produced TPA metagenomics assembly of the A metagenome-wide association study of gut microbiota in type 2... | reverse complement strand
TATATCATAATATGCATAATTGCCCCACTTATTCATACTCAATCTATTTTTTATTATATTTTTTGTAGATTTATGTTGACATATTCGTATTTGTACTATAAGATATATGAGTATGTTTACATTAGATCGTCCGTGTCCGGCTTTAATGCGAAACATTTAACTATGAATTTTATTAAAATTTGGAGGTGTACGGATTGGCTAACATTAAATCTGCTAAGAAGAGAGTAATAACAAGTCAGGTAAGAGCTGATAGAAACAAGGCTATTAAGTCTAGAGTTAAGACTTATGTAAAGAAGGTAGACGCTGCTGTTGCTGCTGGTGACAAGGCTGCTGCTGAGGCTGCTCTTCCTGTTGCTATAGCTGAGATTTCTAAGGCTACTTCTAAGGGAATTTTCCACAAGAACACAGCAGCTAGAAAAGTATCTCGCATTACTAAAGCTGTTAACACTTTAGCTTAATTATTACAGGATATTATTTAAGGACAGGTGCATACCCTCGCACCTGTCCTTTTTTCTATAATAAAAGCTGTAGTTATCAATATTTAACTACAGCTTAATCTATTGTTCTTACCAAAAATATAGGTTCTAAACTTTACTTGAAGGCAAGTTTTAGAACCAAAAGATATTTCTTTTATAACCTATTTAATTTATAGTTGTTTATCATGACGAATACTTAATAATTATCATTTCAACTCCAAGCTTATCCTGAAGTCTTCCCTGCTTTACGCACTCCTCAACATCTGCACACTCTTTTAAAATTTCCTTTATCATATCTGTTGTAAAATACTTTGACTGCGACAGATACTTACCCGCAATAAAAGGCTGTACACCCATATATGATGAAGCCTCCCTGCTTGACATTCCTTTTGCCACGCAATCCTTTGCCTGTAGTATTCCATTAAACTGTCTTACTATCAGATAAAGAATAAGCATAGGTGACTCTTTTAATTCTAAGAGGTCATAATACAAATTCAGCGCCTTATCCCTGTTCTTACCCGCAACCGCCTCTATCATCTCAAATATACGGCTTGTCGTCTGCGTAGAGCATACTGCACTTATATCCTCCGGCATAACTGCCTCTTTTCCTTCACAATAGCTTATGAGCTTATCAACCTCATTCCTTATAAGCTCCATATTAGCCCCTGTCTTTTCAAGAAGCATATCACATGCCGCCTCAGCGACCTTAAAATGTTCCTTTGCAAGCATGCCTGCTATCCATTTTTTCAGCATCGCAGTTGTCTGGTAAGCCATTTCACATACATAACCAGCGCTATTTACTGCCTTATATACCTTATTCCTCTTATCTACATTCTTTTCAATGAATATGAGTACAATATAATCTGGAAGCTTCTTAATATAATCTGCAAGCGCATCATTGGCAGACTTAAAAAATGAGCTGTCACTCACTATAACAAGTCTTCTGTCGCTAAAAAACGGCATCGTTTCACACATGGCAATAACATCCTCCGCCCTAGTGCCATCTCCTTCAAAATAGCTGTAATTAATGGTGTCATCGCCTATTATTGCCTCTTTCATCCTGTCACGGTACTGTTTTTTCAGGTACTCTTCTTCTCCATATATAAGATATACCTTCTGATATTCACCTTTTTTAATATGTTCATTCAAAGTTTTCATAAATAGTATTGTAACATTTTCTTATAATCCTTGTAAATATTATTCCTTATAAAGGATTGATAATTGAATTATAAACAAAGATTATAACCGCTTAGTTTCGCAGACTGGGGCAGTTATTTTCGTTTGCCGATTGTGTAAAATAAATTAACGACTGACACAATAACTTTTTATCTGCATATTCATACTATCAACCTTAACAATAACCGCCCCGCCCTCATCTGTTCTATAGCTGGCAGCGCCAAGAGCCTCTATTCTTTGCAGCATTTCCTTATGCGGATGCTTATACCTGTTATCTATGCCACACGATATCAGTGCCGCCGCAGGACTTATGTACTCAAGAAACTCTTCACTGCTTGAATACTTTGAGCCGTGATGTCCTGCCTTTAATATGCTTGTATTAAGCTTTCCGTTCCAGTCACTCATCATACACTGCTCCGCCTTTTTTCCTGCATCTCCCATCATCATCATTGAAAATCCTCCGTAACGTATCCGGTATACCGCTGAAAAGTCATTAATATCCTCATAATCATAATCTGCACACGGATGCATACAGGTTACACTGAAATCACCGCCATTAACAAGCCTGTCACCAGCCTTTTTATAACTGAGCCTTATTCCTGCATTTTCTATAGTATTAACCATTTCCATATACGAAGCCACATTTTCCTTATTCTTTATATCAGGCATAACAATCTCTCCTATGACAAATGTATCATTGCACATATCTATAAGCTCTTTTATGCCATTAATATGATCAGCATCAGTATGACTTATTATAATATAGTCAATACGTTTAACTCCCATAGCCCTTAAAGCCGGATATATCCTGTACTTTCCAACATTTTTAATATCAGTGCTTCCTCCGTCAAAAAGGTAATTAACACCATTTACATCCCTTAAATATATGCAGTCGCCCTGCCCTACATCTAGCATGCTGATATACAACCCATTATATGGAATATAATGCATATTAAGAGCTGCTGTCACAATCAATACAACCATAACAATATTTTTAATATATACTTTCATATACCTGCCCATATAATACCTAAAGTTGTCCGACTCCACTACAATACATGTACACAGAACAATCGCATATATAACTATCTGTACCACCTGCGGTCTTCCTGTAACATAAGACTTTCCATACGTCCCTGCAATATCACACACCAATCCATAAAACTTAAGAATATAGTCTGCCGCACCTGCAAAAAATACCGCTGCATTTATAGAAATTAATCCTGCTATCCCTGTTATTATGCCACTTATCATAACAACCGGCATAAGCGGTATGACTATGCAGTTAAGTATAATACTTATAAATGTGGTTTCATATGAATAATATAATACTGCTGGCAGCAGCGTAATCTGCACAGCTATGCAGCAGCTTAACGAATCACACAGCATATATATAAGTTCATCTGCCAATGTCCGTTTTTTTCTATATTTTTTTCTGACTACAATAAGTGTCTTATCTTCAGATACGAATAGTGGAAATACAAGTGCTATGCCAAGTATAGCAAGAAATGACATAATATATGACATATTACACACTGAGTAAGGATTGGATAATAGCTGTAGCACTGATGCTATCGATAATGCTGTGAGCATATCATAAGTTCTTGCCCTAACGTCCGCAATAATGGCTATAACAAGCATACCAACCGCCCTTGCCGCTGACACTGGCGAACCTGTCATCATAAGATAGCATAATATGACAATAATACCTGCAACTGCTGATATGCTGCGGTCAAGCCTTTTCCTTAACAGCCTGTATACACTCATTCCAGCTATTGATATATGTAATCCGCTTATAGCAAGAAGATGTGACATACCGCTTTTCTGATACATTTCCTTTATGTCACCATCAAGCTCATACTTATCGCCCAAAACCATAGAATTCATGAGCTGACAGGCTTTCTCATCAAATACCACTCTGTATACATTTTTAATACGCTGCTTTAACCTGTATAACTGAGCCTTAAGGCTGTCAGAGTTTCCCTTAACCAATTCTATATTATCAGCGTTGCATTTGTACGGATAACCGCCTGATGTATAATACATATAGCTGTTAAAGTTACCGGGATTACGCTCCCTTTCAAAACGTTTCACAGTACCATATACAATGAGCTCGTCATCCACACATATATTGTCTGCTGCCTTGCTGTTGGCATATACAACTATCCCCATCGCATTAAGGCTGTTGCTTTTAAGATACAGCATTACATAGTCATTTTTATAAGCTATATTATCAACTGTACCACTAAAACTTTCATAATCATAAATCTTATCAAGACTCCCGCTTATATGCATAGCCTGTATTATTGTTATGGGATATAATATAAAAACAAGAAAATAAAAGACAGGCACCATGTTTATGCGTATATAAAACATAACTGCGCCTAATAATATAATTCCAATAAAAAGTGTCACAAGAATATATTCTGTAAGGCTAAACCCTGCATATTCCAGACACCACACAGATATCACCGCAGCCATAAGCTGTATTACAGCCACGGTGAATAAAGGTCTTTTCAATACTTAATTCCGTTCCTTTCCGGAACACATAACTTACCTTACCAAAGACTGGTTATACTTATATAGGCGGTCAAGGCTTATATTATCCTTGAATTCCTTTGAATAATCACCGTTGATAAATATCTTGACTGAGTCTATATAATCAAGCGAACATAACGAATTCACTATAGAATATATCTCAACCTCTGATGCAACATTTACAAGTTCATCCGCAAATTCTTCACTGAGATTGACATAGCACACCTTATCTACTACAGATACACCAAGCAGCTTCACACCCTCCGGAAGAGAAGAATAACAATTCTGTGTTGTCGGTCCGCTTATAAGACGCTGGACTATCATTTTTTCCACCGACATATTTTTATTATATGCAAGTATTTCCTTAACCTTCACAAGACCAGTTCCATCCTCATCGGCATAGTACAACTGCACATTACGCCAGTTCATTTCACCTATATTGCTGTCAGACTCCGTAAAATCATTGCTTTTAAGAAGACCTATAATACTTCCATCTTCGTATTCAGCTTCCTTGCCATCAATATAAAAATGTACATAAACAATATCATCTATCTGAGTAACCATCTTAACAACTGCTGCCCTGAATAACAGCTCTGTCTGTGAATTCATCTGCTTATAAGTCGTTGTGTAATTAAGGTTTACCGTCTTTCCCTTCACATTAACCTCCAGAAGATTAACATTTTCAGGCTTTATGACATACTCATCCTTGCTTGATGATCTTATATTCATATTATCTAACAGTGCCTTTACTTTTTCTTCAACAGAAGCACTCTCGTCTATCTTACAGTCGCGTGCAATAAGCTTATCCCTTGAACTGTTCGTATAATATATAGTGTACTTTTTATCACTGCTGCCAGAAGAACATGCATTTACAGACACAATCATACTGACACATATCAATATACATATTATTCTTTTTGCAATCTTACTAAACATGCGCCTCTCCTGTTCTGTGTTACTAAACATGTCTTACTTTTCGTCTTCTTCAACATAATTAAGAGGTATTCTGAACGTAAATGTTGTTCCCATACCTTCCTCGCTATAAAGCTTTATCGTACCATGATGCATAAGTATGATATTCTTTACTATTGATAATCCTAGGCCTGTTCCGCCAGTTTCCCTTGATCTTGCCTTATCTACCCTGTAGAACCTCTCAAACACCTTACCCTGGCTGTCCTTAGGAATACCTATTCCTGAATCCTCAACCCTTACATAAAAAAACTGGTGATCCGCATTGAGCGATACATGTACCCAGCCATCCATATTATTATACTTAATTGCATTTTCAACAAGATTAGATATAACCTGTGTGAGCTTAACCTCATCAACCTGCGCAACAACCGGTCTGAAGCTCTCAAACAAAATCTCAATATTCTTCTTCTGTGCAAGAGGCTTAAGTCTTTTTAATACAAGCTCTAACAGCTCATTCATATTAACAGATGATATATTAAGCGTAGATGATGCCCTATCAAGCCTTACCATACACAACAGGTCTTCAATAATCTTATTCTCCCTGTCAATCTCACTTACAATATCCTCCATAAACTCCTTATACACTTCAACAGGTACATCCTCCTGCATATTAAGCGAATCTGCAAGCACCTTTATCGATGTTATAGGTGTCTTAAGCTCATGCGATACATTTGACACAAACTCCGACCTTGAAGAATCAAGCTCGCTGTTCTTATCCATTATACTGTTAAAATGTGTGGCAAAATCCTTAAGCTCAGTTGAGCCTTTCACCTCAACCCTCTTATCTATATAGCCAAAGTCCACATCCTCGACAACCTTTAAAGCCTTCTTATATCTTCTTATATAGAAGTATGAAAGAACTATTGAGCATACTATGATAAATGTAATAACAACAAACACTATCATATATATTCCCTCAAATGCATCTCCTGCAAGCACTCTTATGTCAGATATATCCAGACTCACCACCAGAACCGCGATAACACTGCCCTCATTATTGTATATAGGTGAAACAGCCTCTATATTGCCAACTTTACGGTTATACTCCGCAACAGCCTTTGAATTCTCATACACATTTATTACCTTTGAACTTACAATAGTCTTTCCGGTATCTACCGCATACGTATCAAGGCTTACCATATACTTTCTATCTACCACACGAATTCTTGCCTGATTAAGCGCAGAATAGTTCATAAGATTTTCATACATCCCATCATTCCTTGCATCCGAAAGGTCCTTGTAGTCTGTAAATTCAGCCGACATAAGCACCGCCTCATTACAGACATAGTCCTTTCTTGAATTAATGAGCGAACTGATATATGAATACTCTACTGCCGCAACCGCCGATACAGTAGATATGACTGCCAGCACCGATACCATCAATATTATCCTGAAACGTGCGCTAAACAGGCACTTACGGATACCACCTATAATCTTATCCAACTTAACTGGCTTATTATGTGTTCCCATATCATTATGTTTAAACATTAAAATAATAACCTACTCCCCACTTGGTATGAACATACTTAGGATCACTTGAATTATCCTCTATCTTTTCGCGCAGACGTCTTATATGGACATCCACTGTTCTTCCATCGCCCGGATAATCAGCTCCCCATACTGTCTTTAACAATGTATCCCTGCTGTATACCCTGTTAGGGTTAAAAGCAAGAAGCTCAAGCAGGTCAAATTCTTTGGCTGTAAGATATATTTCCTTGCCCTTGATAAAAAGACTTCTGCTGTCGCAGTCTATCTTCATATCTCCAATAACTAAAACATTGCTCTTAACTGCCTCTTTTTCCTTATTGCTGTTATTTCTTCTTAATATGGCCTTCATTCTTGCCTTTACTTCAAGAATATTAAATGGTTTTGTAATATAGTCATCTGCACCATATTCAAGCCCCATAATCTTATCCATATCATCACCTTTAGCAGTAAGCATAATAATAGGCACATTAGAGAATTCCCTTATCTGCTGGCATACCTCAAGACCATTCATCTTTGGAAGCATAATATCTAAAAGAATTATATCGTAATCGTTGTTCTTAGCCATATTTAACGCCTCTTCTCCGTCATATGCGCAGTCAACAACGCTATAATCCTGTATAAGACTAAACTTTATACCTTTAACAATCATCTTTTCATCATCTACAACTAATACCTTACCAGCCATATCTGTAATTACTCCTTGCTTAAACACATATATAATCTTTAATCTTACTGAATGTGCTCTCCTTAATTCCCGGCACATTCTTAATGTCCTCTATACTTTTAAAGCTGCCATGCTTACTGCGGTAGCTTATTATATCCTCTGCCCTTGAGTCTCCTATACCTGAAAGCGCAACAAGCTGTTCCTTTGTGGCAGTATTAATATTAATAAGACTGCCTCCTGACTTCTCACCGCCAGCATAGGAAGCCTCGTCTGATACGGTATCTGAATAACTGTCAGCACTATACTCCTCACCTATGCGTGGAATATATATCTTATCGCCATCTGATACTTTCCGTACAGGATTAATCCTGCCTACATCGGCTTCGTCAGTATAACCGCCACACTGCCCGACAGCCTCATATACCCTTAAACCCTCCGTACACTCCACAACTCCCGGACTTTCTACTTCACCATATATATACACATAAATGAGCCCTTTATCCTCAATATCCTGACTAAGACCTGCAGCAGTCTGTGAGGTATCTTTGGTATACAACTCTTCCTGTGTGGATGAAGTGTCTGTCGCCTGATTGTTGTCAAAAGAATATATATCATCACTGCCAGCCATATTTTTATGCTTTGAACCATAGTATAAAAGCCCGCACACAAGTATGATGATAGTTATCACAGCATACTTTGTATATATTCTATATTTATTAAATATCTTAACTATATCCATGTATACTCCTTATACTTTAAACACTAATTATAAGGTCCCTTCGCATACATATTTATTGTACCTAATAAAACTCAATAATACAAGTCAAACCTTAAATAATTAACTTATATTATTTACAGTATTTTTATATTTTGGTAAAATGTAACCAATTACTAAACAGGGGGTTAATATTTTGAATTCGCTTAACGACAATTCTACTAATACATCCAGAAAACATAAAAGGCATTTTACCCTTTTTGACAAAACAGATTCCAGTATTCCTGGCGGTGGAATAACATATATAATAGCATTTGTCATTCCACTTATTATAATGACTGCACTGTATATTGCAAGAGAAATATATCCTTTTGGCAACAACTGTTATCTGCGCTCAGATATGTATCACCAGTATGCTCCTTTCTTTTCCGAACTTTGGAACAAGCTAAGACACGGAGAAAGCCTGACTTATAGCTGGGATATCGGTATGGGAACTAACTTTACCGCGCTGTATGCCTACTATCTTGCAAGTCCCTCCAACTGGTTTATAGTGCTTTTCCCACAGAAGTATATGATTGAGATTATGAATGTAATCATCATATTAAAGCTGTGCTTAAGCAGCCTTACATTTACTTATTATATATCAAAGCACTTCAACACCAGAAAATGTACTATAGCACTCTTTGGAATGTTTTATGCTCTGTCCGGCTTTGTGGCTGCCTATAGCTGGAACATTATGTGGCTTGACTGCCTTGTATTACTTCCACTCATTATACTTGGACTTGAAAGGCTTGTTAATGAAAACCGTTGTTTTCTTTACTGTATAACACTTGGATTATGTATATACACCAACTACTATATCGCCATTATGGTATGTATATCAGTTGTTTTATACTTTATCGTGCTTATGGCTGCTTACAAAGGAACAAGAAGGCCTGTAATATATGTAAAGAAGTTCCTAAACTTTGCCATATATTCACTTCTTGCAGGCGGACTTGCAGCGTGCCTGTTACTTCCTGAGTTTTATGCATTTACACTTTCAGCTTCAAACAACATTGAGTTTCCTAAGAAGCTGTCATTGTACTTCAGTATACTGAATATGGTTACAAGACATCTTATAAATGTGCCTGTCCACTTAGGACTTGATCACTACCCTAACATATACTGCTCAGTTGCCGTACTGCTGCTCTTCCCACTTTATGTTATGGATAAAAAGGTTGACCTTCGTGAAAAGATAGGAAAATCAGCACTTGTACTGATATTCCTTACAGCATTTAACCTTAATATACCTAATTTTATATGGCATGGCTTCCACTTTCCTAACAGCCTTCCATGCAGACAGTCCTTTATATATGTATTCTTCCTGCTCGCTATGTGTTACGAGGCATTAAGTCATTTAAAGAGCATGACTACAAAGCAGCTTGGAGGTGCTTTATGGATAGCCATCGGTATTCTGTTATTTATAGAGCAGGTATTTACGGTAGATGAAACTTACGACTTTACGATAGTATATATAAGCGGTGCCTTTATCCTTGTGTATGCACTTATTATGCTTATACATTTAAAGCATGAATTTAAAGTTCCTGTCATAATTTTCATAGCATTTTCGCTGTGCATTATAGAATGTACCATCAATATGGACTCAACCGGAATTGGAACTACAAGCCGTTCTTCTTACCTTCTTGACTATGATGCGGTTAAGACGGTTACCCAGACAGTTGCCGATGATGACTCATCTTTCTACCGTATGGACAAAAAGTTTGGAAGCCGTTCTAACAATGACGGTGCATGGCACAATTACCATAGCATATCAACATTTTCATCGACATCCAATGGTGCCATGGAGGAGTTCTTCGGTGAACTAGGCTTTGAACACTCATTTAATGCTTACAAGTACAATGGTGCTACACTTGTCACTGAAAGCCTTTTTTCTGTAAAGTATGCCATATCTAACCGCATACTCACAGAAAGCCCGCTCCGCTCATACTATACGGGCAGTGACGGCGAATTTATTTACAAGAATAACTATACTCTTCCTATCGGTTTTATGACTTACAATGACCCTTATGGATGGGAGGCTGACAGTGCCAATGATGCAGGTATAGAGAACCAGAACTCACTTATTAAGAACCTTACCGGCATATCCAATGTATTTACTCTTACTTATGAGAATGCTACCGATGCAAGCTTTGAGGTCAAGCCTGTCAAAGCCGGACACCTGTATATGATTGTAAGAAACACTTCCTGCGATACGGTTACAGCAACTATCAACAGTTCAGAGTATACTTATAAGGACTTAAAGAAAGGCGGAACTATAATCGACCTTGGATATGCAACACCTGATGATATTATTGTGATATCCGGCGATACATCTATGAATGCAAGTGTATACACTCTTGAGTCTTCACGCTTCATAGAAGCCTTTAATATACTTAACAATAATTCACTTAATGTATCAGAGTTCACTAACAATAAAATAACTGGTACTGTAAATGCAAGCAAGGACGCAACTCTTATATGCTCAATTCCTTATGATAATGGCTGGTCTGTATACATTGATGGAAAAAAAGCAGAAACTAATGACATATATGGTGCGCTCATAAGTGTAAATGTTCCAGCCGGTGATCACACTGTAACATTAAAATATATGCCTGTTAACTTCATTTTAGGTTGCATAATCACTTCATTATGCATTATTATATTGATTGGCATATATACTTTCAAAAAAATGTGCTGTATGAATGTTATTAAGACATCTGACTGGCCGGTATTAATTCAGGAACTGATTGATGAAAAGGATGTCGTCCTGACAATTCACCTTGACAATTTCAGTCTTGATGAACTTGACGACTTTGATAATCTTGACAGTGATGAGAGTAATAATGCTGATTAAACTTACGATATAATGCTGCATTTATGCATTTATATTATATGATACCAGGGTTAAAAGGTCATTCACCCACATGAGCTTGCTCATAGGCGGGTGAATGACCTTGTGACACGCCCCCAATATGAGCATAAAAGTGGTATGATAATCCCGCGATATGCGAATATTGGGGAGAATTGTGGGAGTGCGCAGCACGGAACAATTCGTAGGTATCATAGTTGGGGGCTTTTGACCCCAACATCATATTTATAATATGTATGCCACAGAATTGTGCTGCATACAGGAAAGAGGTAAAAGATGAAACTTTGGGGCGGACGCTTCACTAAGGAAACTAATGAACTTGTAAACAACTTTAATGCTTCTATCTCATTTGATCAGAAGTTCTATAAGCAGGATATTCAGGGAAGTATCGCACATGCTACTATGCTTGCTGCTCAGGGTATCATATCAGAGGATGAAGGAAAGCAGATTACTGACGAATTAAAGGATATCCTTTCTGATATAGAGTCAGGAAAGCTTGAGATTACAGATGAGTATGAAGATATCCATACATTTATGGAGGCAACTCTTATTGAGCGTATCGGTGATACCGGAAAGAAGCTTCACACAGGAAGAAGCCGTAACGACCAGGTTGCACTTGATATGCGACTTTACACACGCGATGAGGTAAAGAATGTTGACGAAGAAGTAAGAGAACTTATGGAAGTTATCTTAAGAATAATCAAGGAAAATGTTGAAACTTATATGCCGGGCTTTACTCACCTCCAGAAGGCACAGCCTGTAACTGTTGCTCATCATTTCTCAGCTTATTTTGAAATGTTCAGACGTGACAGAAGCAGACTTTCTGATATATATAACAGAATGAACTACTGCCCTCTCGGTGCTGGCGCGCTTGCCGGAACAACTTACCCACTTAACAGGGAAATGACAGCAGAACTTCTTGGTTTTGCAGGACCTACCCTCAACAGTATGGACTCTGTATCTGACAGGGATTATGTCATTGAATTCTTAAGTGCCCTCTCTACTATTATGATGCACTTAAGCAGATTTTCTGAAGAAATATGTATATGGAACTCTAATGAATATAAGTTCATCGAGTTAGATGACGCTTTCAGTACAGGTTCAAGCATTATGCCACAGAAGAAAAACCCTGATATAGCTGAGCTCGTTCGTGGTAAGACAGGCCGTGTATACGGTGCTCTTATGAGTATTCTTACAACTATGAAGGGAATTCCTCTTGCATACAATAAGGATATGCAGGAAGACAAAGAGCTTACTTTCGATGCTATTGACACTGTTAAAGGCTGCGTAAGCTTATTCAAGGGAATGATTGATACTATGAAGTTCAACGATGCCCGCATGGAAGATTCAGCAAAGAAGGGCTTTACAAATGCTACTGATGCTGCTGATTATCTTGTTAAGAAGGGAGTTCCTTTCAGAGATGCCCACGGTATCGTAGGTCAGATTGTTCTTATGTGCATTGACAAGGGAATTGCTCTTGATGACCTTTCACTTGATGAATACAAGAAGATAAGCCCAGTCTTTGAAGAAGACGTATACGAAGCCATCAGTCTTAAGACATGTGTTGAAAAACGTCTTACACTTGGTGCCCCTGGCCCTGAGGTTATGAATAAGGTTATTGCTTTGTATGATGAGTATATGGAGAAAAATCAGAAGTTGTAATTGGTTATTATTATATGTTATGAATATATAAATAATACTTGTTAAATATTTTGTATTGTGTGTTATGCATAACTAATTTTTTGTTATATAGTACTCTGGCTATTAATAATATTTCGATTATGCTGGTAAATTACAACTAGATTTTTATTTAAGTATCAAGACGGGAGATTATAATAAAACAGGTTCTAAATTTGCTTTTTTGTAAGAGGTAAATTTAGAACCTGTTTTAATTATGATTTCAACTAACAGACCTAACACAAAACCATGATAAAATCTTTCAGGCTGACTTCCCGACATTCTGTTACCTGTATCAAAGAAACTGAATATTTCCAGCGAAATTCTGTTCATCTATTTCACACCATATACTTTTATCATTCAGCAAATCCTCAAACTTCTGTTTTATATCCCTGTTAGACTCTCTTATAAGTCTTCCTACAAGACTATTAGCACTTGTATTCGCCCAATAAGTTCCATACTCAAGCTTGTCCAGATAGTTAAGAATTGACCACGGATTATATATATCCTTACAGCTTCCGAATATAAAGCCATCATACCATCTCTTAACATTTTTCTTATTATCACTAAGACCATATTCATCCAATGCCTGAAACACTTCCATTTCAGTAAATCCAAATATATCCGAATACTTATCTGAAGTTGTTGTTACCACCTAAAGATTATTAAAGTCTGAAAATATAGACTCTTTGCTTACTCTTGTATAACTTTCTTTTTATAATATCTATATAAATAATCTGATAACTGATATATAGCCGATGTAGCTTCTGCTTCAAGTTTTTTCTTGAAATTATCAATTTTTTTCTTTTCATAATAAAGGAACACCTTGACTTTTCTTTATGCCAGCATTACAATCACAACTAGAACTAATTACTCTGGATCAGTACGAGGCTCTTCCAGAAGACAAAAGAGCAGAAGTTTTTGATGGTGTTATCTATGATATGGCAAGTCCTTCACAGATACATCAAACCATCCTTACAGAATTACTTGTTATTATTAGAAACTATATCAAATCTAAAAATGGAAGCTGCTCTGTATTTCCTGCTCCATTTGATGTCAAGCTGTCTGATAAACCACTTACAATTGTTCAGCCAGATATAATGGTTATCTGTGATAAAGATAAACTAGATGGAAAAAGATGTAATGGTGCTCCTGATTTCATTATTGAAATTGTTTCTCCTGGTAACCCTTCAGATGATTATATCCGTAAGCTATACTACTACAAAAATTATGGAGTACGTGAATACTGGATTGTAGATCCAAAGAGAAAAACTATTTCAGTAAACTATTTTGAGGGTAATATCGTAAGTGTTCAATATCCGTTTGATTCCATTATCAAAGTTAATATCTATGAGGATTTATTCATCAATTTCTCAGAGATTGCCAATATGCTGAACATCTAATTCTTGCCAGATCAGGATTTAGAGTATAATGCTCCAACTGTCCTAATCTTACATCTAAATCTGAAGAATTACACTCCGGTGGATTATGTAGCGCTTGCACAAAAACTAAATTTTAGAACAAAAAATCCAGCCGGATTAAATGATATAATATCATTATCCTGGCTGGATTTCTAAAATTTTATATTCAGCTATTATTAATCTATTATACTTTTAAAATTTCTTTTCTGTAAATAAATCTGAAAACTCCATATTGTAGATTTTATCTATAATACTATAAATAAGCAAATACAGTTATTCTATTCCACCGTCACCGACTTAGCCAGATTTCTAGGCTTATCAACGTCCAGTCCCTTCGCTACACTCACATAATAACCAAGTAACTGAAGTGGCACTACTGCCAGCGATGCTGAGAAATGTTCATCTATCTTTGGAATGTATGTAGTAAAGTCAACTGTATCCTCAACCTCATACTTTCCATATGTTGTGAGTCCGCAAAGATATGCCCCACGGCTCTTGCACTCTACCATATTGCTTACTGTCTTTTCATAAAGCTCACTCTGTGTAAGCACACCTATTACAAGAATGTTATCCTCAATAAGACTTATAGTTCCGTGCTTAAGCTCACCCGCCGCATATGCCTCTGAATGGATATATGATATTTCCTTAAGCTTAAGACTTCCCTCAAGACTCACTGCATAATCAATTCCTCGGCCTATAAAGAAAATGTCCTTTGAATTAGCAACCTTTGCCGCAAACCACTGGATTCTTTCTTTGTCCTCAAGTATTTTTTCTATCTTTTCAGGGATAGTTTCAAGCTCAGATAAAAATCTTTCATATTCTGAAAGTTCCATCTCTCCTCTCACATAAGCAAACTGTAATGCAAGACAGTATGCTGCTATAAGCTGTGTACTGTATGCCTTAGTTGTGGCAACAGCTATTTCTGGTCCTGCAAGCGTGTAAAATACATTATCAGCTTCTCTTGCTATCGAACTTCCAACCACATTTACTATGCCAAGAGTCTTAAGTCCCTTATCCTTTGCAAGTCTTAATGCTGCAAGACTGTCTGCTGTTTCACCTGACTGGCTTATGACGACCACAAGTCCGTCTGGGTCAAGTAATGGCTTTCTGTATCTGAATTCTGATGCAAGTTCAACACGTACTGGAATCTTTGCAAGGTCTTCAATGACATACTGCGCAACAACACCTGCATGATAAGCAGAACCGCATGCCACAATGTATATCTGCGATATCTTCTTTATCTCATCGTTAGTAAGCTCCACCGCCGATAAGTCCAGCTTTCCATCCTTAAGCACCGAATTAAGAGTATCCTTAACTGCCTTTGGCTGCTCATGGATTTCCTTCATCATGAAATGCTCATAACCGCCCTTTCGTTCATCACCTTTTTTGATAGCGGCATTTATGAGAGCCTTATATTCATTTATACTTATTTCTTTGTTTTCGGGTACAAATGTTTCTTTCTGTACTTTTATCATTTTTATTTTTAGATTATTCCATCCCATTTCTGTTACAAATGTATTGATGACTGCAAGAAATGAGTTAATACTTGTTGTCTTATAACCACAGTCCTTTTTAAGATGTTCTTTGTAAGTTATAAGCAGTTCCTTATTAACAGGTCTTCCAGCGGCATATTCTTTCAGCTTGATTATGTCGCGCATATATTTTTTTATTGTCTGGGGCTTTTTCTCTTCATTTATTAATATGGTTTTGAATTTATTAATGGAATTATCATCGAGAATATATTTTTTGTGGGATTTACTGGTTGATTTTATTTGTGTCTTTTTGTACATAGTGACCTCCGTAATATATAATGTTATTAGCTTATGCCAGTTTAGATTTTATAATACAGCATAATAGCATTATATATGAATAATCATATGTGAAGAAAGACGCAAAAAAAGTAAGCAGCTTTGCAGCCGCTTACTTTCATTGTCATCCGGACACTCACGAATTCGCGCTGATGCGCTATCCGTCCTGCTGCGCATGACTATTCGTTCGTTAACGGCGCAAGAAAAGTAAATGTCTGCTATGCAGCCGCTTACTTTTTCTTTGCGCACACTATATCATGACCTCTGATTTTTCTTTGCTCTTGTCTACTATTGCGTTTAATTTACGGCAAGGTATTGCTACTACAAGTCCGATGAAGAGGCATATGAGTACATAGATGAAAAGTGCAAGTATACATTTCCAGTAGTACCAGCTATATGTTCCACCGACACATTCTCTTAATGCATCCATGGCATAAGTGAATGGCAGGTACTTGTAGATTGCCTGATATATGGCAGGCAGACACTGGATAGGGAATGTACCACCAGCTCCGGCTACCTGAATAACCATTATTACAACTGCTGCAGCTTCACCTACATTTTCAAATGCAACTGTAAGTGAATATGTTATCATTGTGAATACAAATGATGTGAAAGCTGCGGCAAACCAGAACTTAAATGGATGTATACACTGTATTCCTATAAAGAACAGATCGCCAAGCGTTATAAGAAGAGCCTGTGCCTGTCCTATAAGAAAGAAAGTAATATATCTTCCGAAAAATGCTTCAACAGAATTAACTTTAACGCCATCAAAAGGATGTACCTTTACATGTATTATGGCTACGAGTATAAGCGCACCTACCCAGATTGAAAGGACTGAGTAGAATGGTGACATAGCTGAACCATAGTTTGAGATAGGGTAAAGGTCTTCGGTAGCTATTGCAACTGGCGAAGATATAAATGATGCCAGTTCATCCGTATTAAATGATATAGCTGTCTGTAACAGTGAGTAGGCACCACTGTTCTTGAATTCTGTAAGTTTGTTAGTTGTTTCGCTTATATTGTCCTCAAGGCTTTTTACCATAGTAAGTGTATTATTGATTGAGTCACCCATCTGGCTTATTGAATTGTTGAAGTCGTCTATATTGTAGCCCATATCACTGTAGATATCAGATATGGAATTCATATATCCGCTTACTGCATCAATATCCTGTGATATAGTAGATAATATTGATGAATCTATAAGTGAGCTTTGTCCTATAGTTTGGTTAAGTTCGTTCAGTATAGCTTTTTCACCATCAAATGTACCAGTTAAGTCAGGACTTATGCCTTTGGCAGTATCAGCAGTGGACTGGGCAGTACCGATTATATTGGAGAGTGTAGTAAGCACACTGTCAAATGTAGATACCTGTGTGTTAATAACCTGAAACTTAGCTATAAGTATATCAAGTATGGAACTGCCAGATATATTTGTATTGCCAGATGAACTATCAGCGGTGTTATTTTTATTAGCACCAATATTGTCCGCTACATCTGCCGATTTCATAATAGCCTCAGTAAGTGTACTTATAAATGTTGCATTAACCTGCTGTTGTACGGCAGTTTTAGCTTTATCAGTTATTTTAGGTGCTATAGCATTTTTTTTCTGGTTTGTATAGTATATAATCTCAGGATGAGTCATATTGTCTGCAAGAAAGCTTACCATATCCTTAGAGAAATCCTCAGGCATAATAAGTGCTGCGTAGTAGTCCCCTGCCCATACTCCCTCTATAGCCTCGTCTGTAGTGTCAGTGAATACCCATCCGATAGTATCATTTGTCTTTAAGGTTTCTATTATATTAGTACTTATATTAACATCAATGCCAGATATATTGATACCTGTGTCATCATAGGCAACTGCTACTTTGATATTAGATGTTGAGTCTGAACCATATGGATCCCAGTTTGATAATATATTAAACCATGCATAGAGTGAGGGTAACACAGCAAGTCCCATAACAACGATAAGAGCTACAACATTACGGCCTATGTGTTTACAATCATTCCAGAAGACTCTGCCTATATTTTTCATTATTTTACAGCCTCCTTATTTGGGTTAATAGTTATGTTTACAGCATTTGTTATATTATCAATGCTTATAGTTATTGTATTGTTACTTAGTTTATTGTCAATAACTATGTTCTGACAGTTAGCTGGTAATGTGTTGCCAGCTGGTGTACTATGATTAATGCTGTCATTACACATATTATTGAAATTATTAACTGCTATACTATCAGTTTTATTACCAGTATTATAGCTGCTGCCATTATTTATATTATTGATAGGTATTGTATCATTATAATTATTAGATTTTACATCATTATCTATATAATTACTGTTAATATTATCACTTTCTATAGTTTCAGCATCATTATCCTGATTGGAATCATTGTTGCCAGCACCGTTAGTTCCTTCATGTTCATCTTCAAGAATAGCTGATTTAATAGACTCAACAGGACTTACATAGTTTTTGGCAATATCTGTGATGACCTTAGTAGTATCTATAAGTGTATCCTTGTTTTCATTACCAATAATATCTTTTAAGTTTTCTGACATATTGTAATCTTTATACTCTATTGCAATCAGGTAGCCGCTTATAATGAATAAGGATGCTATCCACATTACAAGAAATATTACTTTAGAACTGTTGACAACGAATAACAGGATTAGAAATACAATAGGTATAATAAGCATAGCAATTATTCCATACTTTATTCTGTCTTTATTATGCTTATGTTCTTTTTCGTAATATTCACGAATCATTTCAACGGAGCTGTTAAGAACAGCCTGTTTACTAGCTTTTGACATACTAATCCTCATTTCTGTGTAGTATTATTACACGAATTATAATCTGACAGGTCGTTTGTCATTAAGACTTATTATAAATGTGTCTTATTAACAATTAAAATTATATGTATAGCCCCGTAATACCTGTAATTACAGGCTATGCAGTATTACATCATCTTAGTATCATGCATACGATGGTGCATATAGTGGTTCAGCTTCATAAAAGGCTTCCTTATAAGAAGACCTAAGAAAAGAGTTCCGATAACAAAGAGCATAAGCTGTCCCATAAGTATAAAATAATCATATTTGTAGAAACCACTCACACATTCTCTTATTGCATTGATTGCATAAGGGAATGGGAAGTATATATAAACATTTCTAAAGAACGATGGTAACAGTTCTATAGGATATGTTCCACTTGAACCTGCTATCTGGATAACTACAAGTACAACTGCTAAAGCTTTACCTACATCACCGAAAGATAATGTAAGTGTATATATAAGCAGTGTAAATGCAAAGCTTACTATAGAAGCTGTAAGCATGAATATACCAGGGTGAACACAGTATATCTTAAGAAGATATAAGTCACCAAGTACTGTGATTATTGCCTGTATCTGCCCCATAAGCCAGAATATAATGTAACGTCCAAAGTACTTCTGTGTAAGTGTGGCATTTTTGAATTCATCAAGATCATCTGGTGATGTCTTTATAAGTGCTGTAAGTAAAAGTCCGCCAACCCAGAGAGCAAGTGTAGTATAGAATGGAGCTACAGCTGTACCGTAATTGACAGCTTCATATACATTTTCGGTTGTAACCTTTACAGGTGATGAGAAGAACTCACCATATTCAGAAGAATCTTTATCAAGAAGCTTCTGTACAAGCTCATACTTTCCATCTGCTTTTAGTACATTAAGTTCACTGTCAGCTTTATCAAGAGTATTTTTAATATTGTCAATAAGTCCAGACATAGTTTCAAGTGTTATATTCACATTTGATAATGTGCTGTCAGCACCATTAATAATAGTACTAACAGAGCTTAAACTATTCGAGGCATCTATAAGCGAATCATATATAGTTGCAATAGATGTCTTGAAAAGACTTCCTACTTTGTCAACAGAACCTGTAATACTTGTTGTCAATATATTGTCAAGTGAACTGATGCTTGTCTGACACTGTGCAAGTACATTATCAAGGCGGTTAAGCAGCAGCTTAGGGCTTGTATCAGTCTGTTCATACCACTGGATGAACGTATCAAGTGTCTGGGCTGCACCCTTTATAAGCTTAGGCATAATATCAAGTGAGCTTATAAGACTGTCATAAAGTACCTGATTATATCCTCCATTATTGTTGTCAATTTCTTTAAAATGTTCAAGAACAGGCTTTAAAGTGTTGACTAACTGTTCACTTATATCGTATGCATTGTTCATCTGCGCTTTAAGGTCATTAAGTGAAGATATTATATCCTGTTTATCAATAGGAGAATTATCATCCTTGTGTGAAGCAATCTTATCTCTAAGGTCAGATATTGCTTTTTCAAGAGACGAGTTAATATCGGTAAGTTTTGACAGTGAAGAATTTATGTTGTACATGTAGTCATCTATAACAGAGTCAGCAGATGACTTAGATGAGTTAAGCTGCTCATCTGACATGTCTGACTGTATATTTCCTACAAGAGTGTCAGTCTTTTTAAGAGTAGCAGAAAGATTATTATTGCTTTCGCTAAACTGCTTTATGGCGCTGTCATATTCGGATATATTATCGCTTATATCTTTCAGCTTATCAGCTATATCAGATAATACGTTATTTTTAGTAAGTTCGTCAGCATCTGTAGAGTTAAGAATAGTAACTACTACAGTTTCAATAAATGTTTCATTGATAGTTTCCTGAAGTGTTGACATACCTGACTGTGTAATCTTACTTGCAATCGCATTTTTCTTGGCATTTTCATAATAAGTTACAGAAGGAGTTTCCATATTGTCATTAAGGAAATTAATCATTGAACGTGAAAAGTTACTTCCTATTATAATAGCGGCATAATATTCACCGCTTTTAACACCATTAATAGTACTTTCTTTATCTTTCGTAAATGTCCAGCCAAGCTTATCATTTTCACGAAGATTATCAATGATACTATCACCCATATTCTGCTTTTCTTTTCCCTCAGGTGTAAAGCCTTCATCCTCCGAATACACGGCAATCTTTATGGATGAGGTGTTAGCATACGGGTCCCAGTTAGAATAAATATTGAACCAGGCATATAGCGAAGGAATAATACACAGACCTAAAGCGATGATAAGTGCAAACATATTCCTGCATATACCTCTGAAATCATGTCTAAATATACGTAAGATTGTATTCATTAGTGTTCTCCATTAACCAAAATTTGTCATACAATTATATCACTATCAAAATGTACATACAACATTTATAGTAATAAATAATATCAAAAAAAGAATAAAATAATTATAAAAATGAAGCGGCACAAAAAACATAACCTATATAGTATGTCTTATGTGTCGCTTTGCTATATTAATTAAAAGTTATAAGTAAATACTTACTCAGTGCCTAAGGTTACATCATAACCAGCAAGATATCTAAGAAGTTTTACGGCATCCGCAGATGTAATAGCATTATCTTTTGATACGTCAGCGGCTGCAAGATTAATTTCAAGCTCCTTATAACCTGCAAGATACTGCTTTATTAATACAGCATCTTTTGTGTTAACTACTCCATCATTGTTCAAGAAAATCAGAGCATTGAAGCTGTTATTATTTAGATAGAATCAAATGCCTGTGCAAGGTCAGCGATAAGGTCAACCTTATCCTCAAGACCACAAGATATTCTTATAAGACCAGCTGAGATACCAGCTTCCTTAAGCTGTTCATCATTCATCTGTCTATGTGTTGATGTAGCAGGGTTAAGGCAGCATGTTCTTGCATCTGCTACATGTGTTTCGATAGCGGCCAGCTTTAAGTTTTTCATAAACTTCTCAGCGGCTTCTCTTCCGCCTTTTATTTCAAAAGAAACTACGCCACAGCCGCCATTTGGCATATATTTTTTAGCTGTTTCATAATACTTGCTGCTTTTAAGTCCAGGATAAATTACATATTCAACTTTAGGATGATTTTCAAGGAATTCTGCAACAGCCTGACCGTTTTCTACGTGCCTTGGCATTCTTACATGTAAGGATTCAAGACCAAGATTAAGTATGAAAGCATTCTGAGGTGACTGGATACAGCCTAAATCTCTCATGAGCTGGGATGTACATTTTGTTATAAATGCCCCTTCTTTTCCGAATTTTTCAGCATATGTAATTCCATGATAGCTTTCATCAGGAGTACATAATCCAGGATACATGTCAGCATGTGCCATCCAGTCAAAGTTGCCGGAATCAACAATTACGCCTCCAACTGCTGCCCCGTGTCCATCCATATATTTTGTTGTAGAGTGTGTTACGATATCAGCACCCCATTCGATAGGTCTGCAATTAACAGGTGTTGGGAAAGTATTATCTACTATGAGTGGAACATTGTGTGCATGTGCAGCTTTGGCAAACTTTTCAATATCAAGTACTGTAAGTGCAGGATTGGCAATAGATTCGCCGAACATAGCACGCGTATTATCTTTAAATGCAGCATTGAGTTCACCTTCTGTTGCATCAGGTGACACAAATGTCACATCTATTCCCATCTTCTTGAGTGTTACAGATATAAGGTTAAAAGTACCGCCATATATTGAAGAGGATGCTACAATATGGCTTCCACATTCACATATGTTAAATAAAGCAAAAAAATTAGCAGCCTGTCCTGACGAAGTGAGCATGGCAGCTGTTCCACATTCAAGCGCTGCTATTTTGGCAGCTACATGGTCATTGGTAGGATTCTGGAGTCTTGTATAGAAATATCCGGAAGCTTCAAGGTCAAAAAGTTTTCCCATATCTTCACTTGTATCATACTTAAATGTAGTTGACTGAATAATAGGAATCTGGCGTGGCTCTCCGTTACCAGGAGTGTATCCTGCCTGAACGCATTTTGTATTAATAGAATAATCTTTCATATAGTCCTTTCCGATATGGGGGTATATAGTAAGCAGAAGCTTATTAACACGAATCATATCATATGTAATATTTTAATTCCCTATAATTCTACAGGATTATAGGATAAAATGCAAATTTAATTTTATTATGTAGATTATGTTTTTGACACTTATAAAAAAATATATTAAAATAAGTTTATATTAGGGCTAAAGTTAATAAACAATAGTCCGATATAATATATAACAGGAGCAATCCTGAACAATTTAATTATGGGTGGCAGGGACGCCACCAAGAATTCAAGGAGGAAATTATTATGGTAGTACAACACAATCTTACAGCAATGAACGCT
>ERZ791575.302-NODE-302-length-25465-cov-5.740496_pt1 | contig 25465 bp, 20 predicted proteins | sample MGYA00509970_ERZ791575 | MGnify/ENA primary metagenome ERZ791575 (study PRJEB30046, sample SAMN00791935) | human gut metagenome | study: EMG produced TPA metagenomics assembly of the A metagenome-wide association study of gut microbiota in type 2... | reverse complement strand
ATCAACGTACGAGCAAAGTTTATCATCAATAACTTCGTTATTCATAAACGGATTAAGATTATCATCATTATATTCGTTATAATTTTCATTATCAAATTCACGAATACGATACATTCCTTGAATCTTATCAACAATATAAAAATTATCTTTTAGAGTAATAAATTTATAATCAGAAGTATAACTATGAGTACTAATCCAATTATTATTATAAAGACTATAACTAAATATACAACTTTGTTTAATACGAGATTTATTTTCTTTTATAAAGTTAAACATCAAACGAGCATTAGCGGTATCATATCCCATATAAATATAATCAGCATTAAAAGTATGAATAAATTTACTTATATTTCCATCAATATCTTCGATATTACTACCATTAAAATTATATAGTTTCTTTGAATTTCTATCATAGAATATATAACCGAAATCACCGACTATATAAGAAACAAAATCTTGAAAACCAGCAATACCATATTTACTTGAGAACATTTCTTTATATTCAACTTCAAACACATCCGGCATTAACATCTGAACATCTTGTTCAGTAGTTTTAAGTTGATTATTAACATTAAAAGCAAACAAAGATTTTTCAGTATGAACAAGAAGATAAGTATCAATACCAATTATATTAGTTATATCACCTTTATTTTCAGAAATAATTTTATAAGCTTCAGGAGAAATATGTTTCCAACTATTAGCAATACTTTCGTCGCCGATAACATCTGTTCGATAAACAGTTTTACCATAAAATTCTTTCTTATATAAATCATTCTTCTTATTATAATTGACAATAATTCTACGATAATAATTATAATAATTAGCATCAAGAACATATAAATCATTTATACGAGAAGCATCAATTATTAAATTAGCAACTTGTGTATTAGTTTCGCCACTACTAATATTATAATATAATGTTCGAGGACTAATATTCATTTTCTTTCCCATTAGGAAATAATGACTTTCATGAACAAAAGTAAAACTATATAATAAAGGTTTATTAGCAACAGTATTTCCTTCTTTAAAAAACTCTGTATTATCAGTAGCATCATACGGATTCCAATTAACATCACTAAAAATAACACCACGACTATGATAAGTATATACTGTACTTAAATTCCAATAATAATTCCAAGCATATACAGGATAAACAGTAGTATTATTTGCTCTACGTTCAAGACTACCATAAGTATAATTAACACTACCATCAGTAACGACATCTTTTACATATTCTATATATCCTAACGATATAAGATTTTTGTCAACATCAACATAAAAATCAGTAATATCATCAGTATAAATATCAGAAAGAACTAAACCTTGACGAGTATGAGAAGCTTGATTAGCTGTACTAATACGAAGAGCACCCTCTTTACCACGATTAGAATAACTATTAGGAGGAATAACTTCCGTCTTTTCAATATCAGTTATTTTCTCATCAGCTTTACTGTTATATGTAAGAATAGCATTTAGATTATCATTAACTGTATCTAAATTAAACAAACAAGTATCAGATATTTTATTAGCATTAATAGAACCGCCAATTATGCTAAACTCTGGATAATTAAATCTAAAATTACTGCCACCAACTTGTTCTCCTTTAACATCGTATAAAGATTTATCATCTTTAGTTATAAAACCACTACCAACATCAGCATATTTTGGTTGTTCATAACTAATGAAATATCCGACAAATCCTTCAAGCATAGGAAGATGTTCAAAAACAACTCCACCAAGATATAATAAATCAGTAGAACAACTATAACGATAAAGACTTTCTCCATTAGCAAGAATTATTCTTTCAGCTTTAAGATTAACTCCACCGACATTATTAGCACCATTATTAATAGTATTTATTGGATAACCATCAGTATAAGTACCGTTCGGATAAACATAATGAATAAAGAAAGTATAAATGCCACGACGACCAGGTTTTGGCTTGAAGAAATTTATAGCTTCGGCAGAAGTAGGATAACTACCCTCTCGTCTATCAACAGCACTAATAACAACTTTCGCCATTTGCTCGTTAAGATAATCTTTATGTTTTTCAAAAACAGAATTTTTATTAGCAATTTTATAATTACCTAAATAAACTCTGTTTCGATAATTATCAAGAGCTTTTACGTTATAAAAATTAAAAGGTTCATTAGTAAGTTCATCGAGAGAAATAGTTTCAAAATTATTATCAATATCAAATGTAGCAAGAGCGGTAATACTTTTTGTTTTCCATACAACAGCTTCGGTAGAAGCATTACCATTAATGATTGCACCTAATTGATATTTATTATATGCTTTAATAGTATCAGTATAAATACGAACTTGAATTTGAGGATTAGTATTAGTATAATCATCATCTTCATTATAATAATCTTGAATACTACCACTACCAACAGTAGAATTTCCGGAATAGCTAAATACAGTTTTAGGAGTTTGAAGAGCAGCTATATCAGTAACATGTACAGGATAGCCAATAGGAAACCATATAGTTTTATAATAATCATCAATCCAATAACGAATAAAAAAGATATAAGTTCCTTTTTTAATACGAGAACCATTAACAAAACTAACATCTCCAAAATTACTAATCGGAGCAGTAGCTAATTCTGTATAAAGTTCATCATTACCATCAGTAATATAAGGATTTAAATCTTTATCTTTGTCAAGATTAATACTTTTAAGAGGACAATCTTCGGTAGGATTTTGTTCACTAATACAAACTATAAGTTCATTGTTAACATTATAAGTATAAGTTCCAAACACTTGTCCGCCGCACCAATGCCAACGAATATCAACAAGTTTAGGATTACTACCGTCAACATTAACACGATAAATTTGACTATTATCAAAGAATAAAACAAATTCTTGATTACATTCAATATGTCCAACTATATTTGCATCAACACCATGAATATAAAAATCTTTAAGACCAGGTTCATTCTGAATAGTTTGAGTATCTTTATCAATCATTACATTTCCAGCATGAACTAAGTCACCATCCTTAAGATGTTCATAAAGAGTATCAAAGTTTAATATTTGACTTAATTGCATAACTTAATTATTTAGGAAATGTATAATTATAAAAATAAGCACGCCAAGCATCTCCATCATAACCATTCACTCCTTGATTGTCGGCAATAACAGAAGCTTTAGCTTTATCTTTTAATTGCATCCACATATAATAAGGATTAGTTCCATATTGAGAAGCAGCAAGATTAAATACAGGATGTTTCATACCACGAGTTAACATCTTATACATGCAATAATAAGCAAGAGCTTCAATAAGAAGTCCATTATTAGGAACTACCGGTATTTCTCCATTAAAATAATTACTATGTTCAGTAGCTATTTCGAGATTACGAATAGTAATAAACTCAGTATCAAAATTTAATTCAATAGTATTATTATCAATAATAACATAATTTCTTCTATCCTCTACGGGGGATATGAATTGGTCAGCAACAGCATGACGTTTATTAAAATCGTCTGTATTTACATGTTCAGCAACAGCTCGATAATGAGTTCTATCAACGCCTGTATCAGTAATATAAATAGTATCAGACGGACTTAACATTTCATTATCTATACCGTCCCGACCCCCCGTAGAGGGACTACAACATTGATTATATTTCTTATTATAATTAAGATTTTTAATTTCACAACCATTACGGTCATAAACAGCAAAACCCTTGCTATTAGTAATAGGACAAGGGCTGTGAGCTATACGATTTTCTACGTTTAGCTTTCGAGTTTTATATTCAGTTCTAAGAACTTTAAGTTGAGACATAGCATCAACACACCATGCAGGAACACGAGCAATCCAATCGCTATTATCAGGATTGAAATCGTTGTCGATTTTTGCTATTATGTGCTCCAACGTTATGTTCGTTTTGTTCTGCATTTCTTATAAAATTAAGATAAGACATAGGTTCATAATGAAGAAGAATCATAAGTTTACATCTAATATCAGCTTTAAGTCTATAAATATCATCAATAGATTTACAGGATTCGGCTATTTCTTTATGACTTTTACCGCTAAAATCTTTAGGAAATCTATCTTTACGAACAAATTTAACATTAACAGAATGATAACGATTATTATCTATAAGTTTAAATTCATAATAGTAATCATTACTTTTGAATACTTTATAATCAACTCCATCATATTTCATTCCACGAAGTTTATATATTTCAGCTTCTTCTTTATCATAAGGTTTTAAACCAGCAGCAATAATTTCTTTTTTCTTTTTGTTTGTGGCATGAAAATCAATAACTTTTTTATCAGAAAGAACTTTCCAACGATTACAAACAATAGTTCCTAAACCTCCAGCAAATTTATATCCATTTCCCTCAAGAATACATTTAGCAACACCGTAATTATAAAACTTATAAACAAGTTTTTTATAATCAGTAATATTCGTAGCAATTTCAAGTTGCCTTTGTTTACCGTATATTAATTTAATAGTCTGAACATAACGAATAAAATTAAGAATAGTAACTTTATGAGAAGAATCAGATTGAATAAAACCAGAAGTTTTAACTTTATTGCGAATAGCATCATAATCTACCACTAATATTTCTTTATCATTATCAAGAGAAGATAATTCTAATTCAAAGAAATTATTAATAATATCAATTTTATCATTAAGACTTCTATAAAGTTTTCCTTTAATACCAACTAAATCATCATATTCTTTTTTATTATCTTCATATTCAGATTTAGATTGTTCTATAAATTTAGCATAATAATGTTTAATATCAATATCCGCAATCATAACTTATCTAACCATATTTTCAATAGGAGTTTCATTTGTTTCACGAGCAACATTAAGCAAATTACGTTTAAAAATAATATCCTTAATATTACCAATCATATCTTCCGGAAGAAGAAATTCATTATCATCTAATTCTTCGCTATCATCATAATCTGTATCAGAAAAACTTCCAGCAGATTCAACAGTTTCAGTTTTAATTAAATGAGGATATTCAAAAGGAGATTTGACAACAATAAAATTAATATTAGTTTGTATTGTATCGGAATTAGTAAATATATAAATATAGTCATTTATATAATCATAACGAAGAACACGACAAAGACCAATCAAATGATTATAAAATTGAGCAGCATGTTCACGGACAAAAGGAACTGGAAGATTATAAACTCCAACAGTAGAAACAGATTGAAAAGGAGTATTATTAATAAGACGAATAGGACGAGGAACTTTATATTTAGTTCTCTTAATAAAAGGAAGATTTAATCCCTCTGATTTGTACAAATCACCATCAGGAACATCAACAAGTTCAAGTCTAAAACGTTGTTCAAGACCTTTATCAACATAGCCATGAGCTTCATAACTTCTACGAATTAATTCATTACGTGTATGAATAATCGCTTGACGAATGTTTCTGCGAACAGCTAACGTATTCGGAGAACCAGCAGCATGAGCAATTTCGCTGATTAATTGATTAAGTGTAGCCATAAGAATAATAGTATTAATATTAGTAATACGACAAATATATTATATTATCAATACGACCATTATAAAAAGAATGGTGATAACCTATTTTCACAAACAGATTATCGCCATTTATATTAAGAACTAAATCAAAAAATGTACTATTTAACGAGACTTTGTTTAAACGTTTCAATATCATTAGCTTCTAAAACTATACTTTTGTCCGTGCCCAACAAGTTCGTCTTTATTATCGCGAGAATATTTATACAAATCAAAAGCATTCTTATTCGCATTTGTGTTAATAAGATCAAAACCGTTACGCATAGCAGAATAAATGCCAAACATTTCCTGATTGATAGTTTGTCTATCTTCAAAACGTTGTTTTTGCTGATTATAACTTGTACGCCACATATCATTAGCAAATTGTACTTGGCCAGCACATTGTTTACGTTCAAGATAACGTTCATTGTCAATAGTTGAAGCAGCTATTGCAGCATCAGCAGCATTAACGGCAGCGTTAGCAACAGCAGCGCCTTTCTTAACTAATCCTAAAGTAGAAGTAGTTGCAGCAGCATAAGTAGTATTATTATCAGTCCAAGGAACTGAAACATAAGCCTGTTCAGTATCATTGAGTTGAACAGGATAATTTTTTCCATTTTGATCATAACCAGTTTTAATACCACCACGAACATCTTTTGAAGCTAAAGGAAGTTTATAATCACTTGTTTCACTTTCTTTAATCAGTTCTTCGATAAACGCTATCAGTATCTTTTTTTCTATTTTTATCAAGATTAAGTCCATCAACGAATTTAGAAAGTTTTATATTATCCATAATATTATTAGTTAGAGCGTTATTAATTATTTATTTGGTCGACGCATTTTAAGGCTCGTCACGCCATTTTATGTCTATCTCGATAGATTAATCATTTCGCATATATAAATGTCGCAATGCTAAAATAAACCGTATCCACGAGGCTGTAACAGTGTCGTTTTGCTATTCGGCAGACCGCAAACGAACATATTTCCACCATGCAAAATGCTTTCTATTATCAAGATAATGAAGATTATCATCATTATTATGAGCTTCTTCTTCAAAGCTTATATCATGATATGCAGCATTTTGTTTTCTATAGCAAAAACGAACAATTATATATTCAATAATATACCAAAGATAATAACCGACTATAAGCAGTTCGAGCATCTATTTTGTATGAATACGTTCATGATTAATAGTTATAGGACTAAGATAATCAGATTTAGTAAATAGAATACCAAATAAGTTAATAGTAGAATAACTACCGAATGGAATTATTTTGTTTTTGACGATTATCATTGTTTCAGAAATTAAGACCCCCCGTAAAGGAATGAGAAAGATTTATATCATTATCGCTCCCTCTACGGGGGATGTTAAACAGTCTATTTTAAAGCATCATCTGCCTGTTTATATGTAATACCAAATTTATGCAATATCGGAGCAGCAATCCAACTCCAAAATACTGGAGCAAGAATAGCACTATTAACAAGAACAGTAGTTTTGATTTCGCCAGCTTGTTGATAAACAGCTCCAATAACAACAATGCTTATTACTAAGTATAATCTTTTATTCCATGTTGGAACTTTACAACCATCTCCATTAAGATAATCATGAATTTTAATAAGAATAAAACATAATACATTAACAATAAGCATATATACAAAATCAAAATTACTAAGAATTTGATTAATAATAGTATCTAAATAATTCATATTAAGCAATAGATAAAGATATACAAACAGCAGTAATAATACCGGCAATAAACATTGGAATAGTATAATTAAGAAAAGCATATTTCATTTCATAATCTTTACGCATACCTTTACCAATAGCAGTGCCGAAGCCTAAAACAAGATTAATAAAAACAGTTTCCCAACCAACATTAAGAGTAATACCAAATACCACGGCAATAACCATTCCTATTGCCAAATACTTCCAAAACTTTTTTAGTTCCATAATTGTTATAAATTTTAGTTAGACAATAAATAAATCAAATTATTACTTTAGCTAATAAAATTTATGCTAAAACAAAAACGAATAAATAACTACTGTTATTAGTTTAATTATTAAGTTTATCAGCATTAGTAATAGTTTGATTTTTATTAGCAAATATATTTATTATTTTTAAATAGCAAAACTATTTTCAACGAAAATGTTTTATTTAGCATATAGTTAAATATGTAATTCAAATCTATAAACTTTTCCGTCAATTACATATTCATACCACCAATAAATATATTTACTTTTTTGTATATTGGATAAAATATATCCAGGAACAGCCATTCCTAACAATTGTATATAATTTCCTTTATTTATTATATTATCATAAGCAATACCGCTTCCAATTTGTTTATCAATAGGAGCATCTATATATTCAGAAATAGTTTCATTATCAGTTTCTTTTAGTTTAAACCCAGCTCTATATTTAAAAGTTTCTACATATTTGGATAACCATAAATATCCAGTAGCTATATTTTCAGTAGTCCAATCTAAATTTTTAAACTCTTCATTAGTAATTTGTCTTAGATTATATTTACTAACACAAGGATAAGCATCAAGAGCAAATACAATACTATTTCCAACACCAACATTAGTTACAACAGAATTTCCAATTCGTAGCCCCCCCATTATCAACAGCAAGAGTAGCTATTTTATTTTCTTTATTCATATTGTATTTTAAACATTAATAAGTATATTAATCTCGATAATACTATTATCAAAATTAACGCTATTATTTTTATTATCATAATTATTCAGTTACACCATACATCGTTGAAGCATCTTTAGCACCGATACTATCATATTCAGATTTAGTACGTTTAACAACTATTTGAAGATTATCGGAAACAAGAATATCTTCGATAAATAGTTCGTCAAAAGTATGATCGCTTGTAACCAATTTCATTGCAATTCTCTTAGAAGCAGGGCCATTTTTAGTATAATAATTTATATTAAATTGTAAATTATATTCGTCTTGTTTATCCCAATAAGCATAAACGGCAGACATTTCAATAGTATTATATTTATCATTATAAGAACGAATATAATACTTAACATTATTTTCGCAAATATCTTTAACAATATCAACTATAATATTTGAACTTCCAAATATTTTACTAATATGTTGTTCAGCTTCAACGTCAAACATTTGTTCATTAATCGTCAATAAAGAACCATTAGCAACATTAATAATTTTACATTTTGCAAGATTAGTAGGTATATCTTGAACAATATTAATTTTCCAAACTTCAATATTACCATTTTCACCGTTAGCAAGTATATTGACAATTTGATTATCAATATTATTTATATAAGAAAAACTAAAACTTGCACCATCAACATTGGTATAAAATGCTTCTACATGACCGTTACTACTATCAAACCAATCTGATGGTTCGCTTATATCAATAAGACGAATAATAGAATCTGTTTTTAGTTTTTCATAACCAACAAAAGCATCTTTAACTTCTTGTGCAGTAGATTGAGTTGTAAGAGCATTTACTTTACTAAAATCAAAATCAACAAAGTTAGTATTACTACCAGCTTCGGCTGCAACTTTATCATCGACATATTTTTTAGTAGCAGGATGATAATTGGTAGTAGGATTATAAACGTCTGTGTTATCTTTAGTTAAAACTCTTACAGAAGTAAGATAATTACTATCGTTAGTTAGTTGAGAAACTTTAGTGGGAATACTTGTTTGCAAATCTTGAATATTATTTTCAAGAACAGTTATTTTATCTTGTAATGATTTACCTTGTCTTGCAGAAAGAGGCTTAGTAGCATCATTGGTACTTGTATTATCAACTATTTCAGATTTAGCAATTTTATTATCATTAATAAACTTTCCCATTGCAGCAGAAAGAACCTTATTAACATCACTGCTGTTAACAGTATTTTCTATTGCAGTCTTATCAATTTTCTTATCATTAAGAATTTTTCCTTGAGAAGCTGCTAACGCTTTAGTATCATCAGTGTTAGTAAGATTTCCAATAACATCGGTTTTATTTAACTTAGTATCATTAAGAAGCTTACCTTGTTTAGCCGATAAAACTTTTGTATTATCATTAGTAGAAGCATTATCTATAATATCAGTTTTCTTCAATACTGAATTTAAATCTGGAGTAGGATTAGTTCGCATAACACCATTAAATATAATAGTATTAGTATCGGAAGAAAAATAAAGAATATTAGAATTAGTTTTAGTAAGTTCGAGTGCTTCAGCTTCTGTTTTAGATGCACAAACTCTAAACGGTCGTCCAACAGGAGAAGCAGCACGTTCGTCAATTAGTTCGTTATTCATATCCGTATAATTCACTGTAATTAGTAAAGCGATAATAATTTATTTAATCATTATCGCTTTTATTCATATTTTTATTATTCAATAATAATACCGCTACCAGCAATAGCTTGGTCAATCATCTGTTTTAATATCTTACCTTGTTCGGCAGATAAAACATTAGTAACGCCACCAGTAGTTAAATCATTCTTGATTGCAGATGTATTAATTTTATTGTTAAGACCGCTATTCATTTCTGCTTTAGTAGCATAAGCAGATAAATCAACAGTACCGCCAAGAGGGTCCCAGTTAGCTTCAGTATGTTCAGTAGTAGAAGTATTATTAATACAAGCAACGTTAGTTCCAGCAGGATATTTCTTACCGCCAACTGAGAACTCAGCTTCTACATTATAAACATCACCAACTATAGCATTGGTAATAGCAATAACTTCGCTAATAGTAGGTTTAGTTCCTTTATATTTATAAACATTAGCTAAACCATTAATTCTATCACTTAAAGCTTTACCTTGCGCAGCGCTAAGGGCTTTACTTACATCAGATGTGATAAGATTATTAACAACATCAGTCTTATTAAGTTTGGTATCATTAAGAACTTTACCTTGTGCAGCAGATAAAGCATGAGTTGTAGAAGTACTTGTCAAAACATTTTCAACAACTACTTGTGTAACAGCACCACCATCAACTCGTTTCCAACCACTATAATCAGCAGAAGTAATTTTAGCTACATCTTTAAGAACATAAACTTCTTGAGTATCTTTTACAATAACAAGCATACCTTGATAGTAGTTCTTAGCAGCGTAAGTAGCAGCGTTAATCAAATCAGCTTTTGTTCCAACTACTGTACGAGCATCAAGAGGAGCTTGACCTCCTGGTTCAAAGTTAACAGCAAAAGCTGCAACACCAGCAGGACGACTTCTTTGTTCAGCAAAAGTAGCAATACTATAATCCGGTTCAAAAGGAACAGTAGTGCTATTGACAGCTAAACTTCTAAATACTTCATCGGTAATTTCTTCACCATTGTAAGTATCAGGTTCATCCTCTTCTGAACGAGAAACATTAGCAACAGTAAATCTTAACTGCAAAGCACCGGACATAGCGCCTTGTGTGGTAAGCTTCTTATAAGCAACAGGTGCACCTTGAACTTGAATATTTCCAGCATCAGAAATAGCGTAATTGGCGGAAGCAAATACTTCCCATTTACCGGAAACAGTATTATAAAATTCTACTTTAGTTACATTTTTAGTAGACGGAAATTTAAATTCAAGGCGAGTACCATTTGATGCTTCAGAAGCAAACTTAGCGCCAATTAAAGTATCAGTCCATTTATACAATTTAAGTTTAGTATTAGGAGTAGGAGCAGATGGCATATCTCCGTCACCGTTACTTGTTGAAGCATCAGCACCATTAGCAAAATAAGGATAAGTACCATAAATATAAACAGCGCCAGAATTAACAGTACCCGCAGGCAATGGGTTAGGTTGAACAGAAGCTTTATTTCCCCATGAAGTTACAAGTTGTTCACCTTGAGCATACGCAGCATGATAATTATACTGCATAGTTCCTAAAACAACTTTAGTAGGTAAAGTCTTATTACTTTCTTGTCCACCGTAATAAATAAAACTTGCTTCGCTATTTAAAACACCAGCACGTTTTTTATCAGGTTGACCAGCAACACGTCCATAACCTTGATTGAACGCTGTTTTAATGTTAGTACCGGCAACAGGAGCAGCCATTCCTACTTCCATTATTTCATTGTTAATAAAACCGCTACTAAGAAGAATAGTTGCAGACGGAGCAACAACTTGCGGTTGCTGTTCGGGAAACAAAAGCATATCAATAATTTCGTTTTGCTTCTTACCGTTTAGAGTTGCAACAGTAGTACCGGCAGCAATACCGCCAACAGTATTAGGCATCTGAATAGAAGTTCCAAGAGCAGACTTATATATATCAGCAGTTAAGCCATCAGTTAATTCTCTTTTAATAACATTACAACTCCAACTATTATTTTTTAATGTAAAAATAATACTTCTATATAATAAAGAGGTTTTATAAGATAACCATTTAATTCTAATAGTTTTTGCGGTATAAACAGAATTAGCAATACAATAGCACATATCATATTCATCATTTGCAATAATCAATCCACCATTTAGAATAAATGAATGAATGAACTTAAAACGTTCTTCAGTAGCAGCACCTATAACTTTTATAATTTCTTCGTTTGTGCTTTCATTAGTTAAACCATCAACTTGATGTAAAAATAAAGCACCATATAATTTACCATTAAACCAAATACTATTTTCATCATTACTAAAACTCATCATATTAGGAGTAGTTTTCTGAGCTTCTTCGCCTTGTGCACTTGTTTTAGTAACAGCTACTCTAAGTTTCTGATTATTAGCAGCCAAAGTCTCAACAATTTTAGATAAATCTTCCATAATGTTTTTAATTATTTAAACTATAAAAAAAAAACGATTTTTTATTCGATTATAACACCAATTCTATTTTCAAGTATTTCTACAAGAGAATCAATATCATAACCACCTAATGTAGGTTCGCTCCATTCTCTATCTTGAATATCTACATTTTCATTAAAATGACGAATTGAATACCAAAGATTACCATCGCTATCATAAGGAGCAGCTTTCCAATTATCCTCTACGGGGTGCGGATTTGAATAAGAACCGCCTGTTGGAGCAGCAGGTTTATTTTCAGCACGAGTAAAAGCAATACCAATGATAGAACTGTAAGCTTTAACTTCATAGTCAAGCCAATATCCATCATTAAGTTCCCCTGTAGGGGGTGTATTAACAGGAACATCTTGCTTGCTAAGATAAACATGACCGTTATGTTTAACAAGCGTAAGACATTCATAAGCTTTTTGACTATCATATACATTATTTTCAGCAACAGTAATGATAGCCTTTCCTAAATCTTTATTTTGTATATTCATATTTAGTTAGCATTAAATGAGAACCTTCAATTTCAAATTCAATATTTTCAGTATTATCAGAATTATCAATCTCATGCAGATGTCCAGTTATAGGGTCAAGTTCTAACTTAACATCAGCTTGTTTCTGACAAGGAAGAACATCCATATAAACATGACCATTTTCTTCTATTTCTCCAATATGGTATTCATAAGAAATATCATTATCCTTAAACCAATTATTAAGATAACTAATAATCATCTTTAAGAACAACTCGTATTTCTTTTGCATCTTAAAGAAATGAGCAGCAATTAGAGATTGAAATAAATTAATATTGAATATAGCTTTACGAAGTTTATGACTATCATTATGAGAAGCAATAAATACTTTTAATAAATCAGCATAAAGGCATTTAAGATTATCAGGAATATAATGATAAAAATAGTCGTAAATATTAGTATCATAACTGCTATCGTAATAACGTAAAAACATTACACTATCACTATCAATCATGCTGAAAGTACAAGAAATAGCATTTTCGTACTTACCATCCCTGGTACGATAATTAATAAAAGCATAAGTATCAGTTCCAATAGGAGGATCATAATCATATCTAATAGTTATAGTAAATTCATAGCTATTAGATGTTCCATAAAAGTGTTCACAGTAAGGTTGACTACATTCTCTATTAACAGAAAGGTTCTTACCTCTATATTGTTGAGTTTCATCTACGCTATTAACTCTTCTACCATTTCTATAATACTCATGTTTTAGCGTATAAGGATTAGTTATTTCTCTTTTGTCTCTAAAAAGATAAAACTCGTCAATCACATACATTATATATTCATCATGAGATTCAGAATATTTTTGATTAACAGAAATTTTTTTATCAGCAGTATTTTCGTCATCATCTATAATATGAACAGTAATCTTTCCATCACGAACATGTACTTCATCAGTATTTTCGTCCACATTAAAACGAGTAACATCTTGACCACCAGTCTTAATCCAATCTACATCCGCACTTGCTTGCCAATGAAGATTCTCATCAGTTCTATAAAGTTCATCATTTATATAAGTTAATCTATCGTTTTTAAGAACTTCAAAATCGTAACCATCAGGAGCGTAAGCATCACACTTAATAAATCCAGGTCTAACTTCAAGTCTATATTGATACTCAACTTTGCTTGCTTCTTTTATAATAGTAAACAATAAAGTCTTACCGATACCATCAGCACTTTCTGATTGAGTAACAACAATATTTCCAGTATATCTATTATTTGTAATATTTAAATTACTACGAATATAAATCTTACTATCTTGACTGCTTGCATTAACGGAAACTAAATTAGCAATTTCTCCACTTAAAGCAGTAATTAAATCAAAATTAACATTAATATTTCCGCCCTCATATTGACCATTAACTTTCTTCTTTTTATAACTTCTGATAACAATATCTTTGTTAGCATTTGCGTATTGGGTAAGAGTAATTTCATTGCTATCATCAGTTTCAAAGAAATAATCATATTGAATAGAAGCGGCAACTTGAGTAATATTAACTACTAAATCTTTACCGTTAACTTCGTTTTGTGTATAACGTATTCGACCAGTACGTTCTTCTTCGTTATCATTTTTATTAATAGTAATACTATTAGGCAAAGACGGAGCAATAGTTATAAAATCGCTACCATTGGTAACTTCTCCTGTATAAGCAACACTTTCTTTATTAGATGGTTTACCATTAATATAATATTGTTTAAAACTTTGAATATTAAGAATAATAGAAGTTCCAGAATTAGGAGCATTAATAACTTCCTGGTCGCAACTAAATGTATATTCAAAAGTTTCTTCAGCAGCATCTTGTTTAATAGCAATAGTTTCCTGTTTATTACTTTCAGTTTGAGTAACAATAATATTGTCGGTTCTAATTTCGGTACTTGTATTAGCAGACATATACCATTTAGTCTTATCAGAAGTATTATTCTTTAAAAGACCTTTTTCAGAACGAACAGTATAATTAACAGCAACTTTATCTCCTTGAGCTTCGCCATTAACATAAGTTTCTTTGTAACTTTCTACTGTTAGTTTTACAGGATTAGTACCATTAGCATCAATAGTATTTCTATCTACATTAGCATTAAGAGTATAACGAATTTCTTTATTAAGACTATCTTGACTAACTTCAATTTTCTTATTACCCTCAACACCAACTTCTTCACGTTCAATAATTATAGAACCGGAACGAGGAAACGAAGTATTGGCTTCGGCAGAAACAGAATTACCATTAACAACAAAATATTTATTTGAAGAAGTTGCTTTATAAGGAACAAGAATTTTATCGCCTATAACTTCACCACTTTCATTAGTAAGTTCTTTATAACTATTAACAACAAAAGCTTCACGACCTCCCTCTGATGGAAGTTCGATTCTTTCTGGAAATATAGTAATAATATATCTATAACTAAGTTTACTAAGTTCTTGATTAATAATTCCGTTTAGAACATTATTACTCTCATTTTGAATAAGTCTAAATTTAGCAGTACGAACAGAAACTTTATTTTCTTTGATAGTAATAGCATGATTACTTTTATTCCAACTAATCCAACTATTATCAGAAACATTATCAAGAGCAAAATCATAATCAATAAATAATTCTTCTACTTTACTTCCAATAGAAACAGTTTTCTTAGAAATAACGTTGAACGTGATAGTTTGTCCAAGACCATTATCTTGAATATTTAATTGCTCTTCATCATTAATTTCAAAAGTATATACTTCTTTAATATCATCAAATTCATAATCGTCGCCAATACATTTAATGCTAACTATTGCATCTTCAACATGAATTTCAGAACTACCTACATCTACATTTTCATATTTAGTTAAAGCTCTTTTAACAAACTCATATATAGTGTTAGCTTTATCTGTATATCCTTTTTCATAGAGGAAAGCAGCATTTTTAAATAAATTCCAAAGCTGAATAATAGATTTGTTTTTAGGAGCACAAACGTTATCACAACCTTGTATAGCACTAACACCATATTCAACAAGCAAAAATTGGATTTGTCGATAAGAACAAACCCAATCAATAGGAACACGGATATTATTTAAAACAGTATCTTCCATATTCAGACGTATTAAAAATTACTTTTATTAGTTCTTGCTCTTCTTCGGTAAGAAGAATATCATAAGCTATACAAGAAGAAATAATATCATATAAATAAGAAGCACCGAAGATATTGTTAGAAATAAAACCGAGATTGATTTTCTTAATATCAGTACCAATAACTTGAATAATATTATTTTCAAGTTTGTCGGCAAGTTCTTGAAGTAATTGATAATCCTTACTCATATTCGGTATATTTATTATTTATATAAACTATCCAATCATCAACTTTAATACTAAGATTACTATTGATTTGCGAAATACGAAGTTTATCTTCTTGACCGTTATATATTATAGCAAGAACATCTTTAATACAATCGTCTTTCCAACTATCTTTAAGAAACTCACTAAGAGGAGTATCACCAACTTCGTATAATGAAAGAGTATGATAAGCACGATAAAATTCTGTATTAACAGTCTTAGTTATATTTGCTATAATAAATTCTTTATTAATATCAATATTGTTATTGATAATAATATTACGACAAAGATTAACAATTTTATATTGAAAATTAAAAAATGCAAGTTCAATAATAATTTTACCTTTTTCTAAATTCTTTTTAGTAATATCTTGAAAAAGATTATCAAGAATAGCATTTAGTTTTGCAACATTATTGCTAACCTCTTTAACAGCAAGACCCATTTCGACAAGAGTTTTTTTATCATCTTTATGTCTGAAATAGTCTATCAACTTTATAATAACAGTATAACTAATAAATACTACGCTCGAAATAATTACAGTAATATAAGAAGTATTACGAACAGTATTTTCAATTACACTATTAAAAACTTTAAATTCTTCCATTACAGCCAAAACGACGAAAGCCACTATCACCGTAATCTAATACAGTAATAGTGGCTCTCCATATTATACAGATATGTTTATTAACTCAATTAAGCTACACCGGCAACAGCTTTAAGTATAGTTTCAACTTTAGCAATTGCGGCAGCACCCGTAGGCAGAGCGATTTGAACAATCTGATTAATACTTTGGTCAACAGTTTTCATTTCCCGTGGCTCAGCAAATTTAAGCGTAAATACGGTATAACCTGCATCAACAGTATCAGGCTGTGCAAGAGGATTAAGTGGATAACCAGGATAAATAAGATTCGCAGGGTCTTGATAAGTATATTCAATACCAGCATCGGCGGCAGCTTTCATAGCCAAATCTTTAATATAGTTGGCATCTGCAAGTGGAGTAACAGCAGGAGTTTCTGTAACTGCTACACCAAACAAATCATCGCCAAGAACAATCTTATAATCTTCTCCTTTATTTACAGCAGTAATAGTAATCTTAGCAGCTGCGGCAACAGCTTTAACACCGGAAGCAGGATTATTATTAAGTTGTTCAGTTAATTCTTTAGCACAAGCAGAAGCATCTTGACCATCTTTAACGCGCATAGTAGCAGTCCACTTATTATGTTCATTAAACTGAACACCTTTCTTAACTACTACAACAGTCAAGTCATCACCAACAGTAGGAGCAGGAATTGTAAAAACACCTGTATAAGCACTGGCAGCTTGATATACCATTTTGGTAAAACTAAAATTGTTCTTATAAATAGGAACAATTACATCGCCGCCTTTAGCATCTTCTTTTCCAAGAAAGATATAGCCTTTATCCTTAATTTTAGTACCATCAGAATCAACAGTATGTTGACCATTAACTAAAGCGGAAAAAGCTAATTGACCAACAGTAAGAGCTGTAAGGTCATCACCTAAATCTGACTTAGAACCTAAAAGAAAAGTTCTCATAGCTTTATAATTTTATTAATTTATTTTTGGTTCGTTAGGCATAGCAAAACTATCTCTAAAATAAGCAATAGCAAGTTCAACTATTTCCATGTGTAAATAATCAGGCAAGTCGCAATTAACTCTATTTTCTATTACTTGCTCATCATATTTAACAACAGCAGGAAGCTTAATATAATTATAAACAACCTTTGTAGGTTTACTATTACTATTACCGTTATAAATTTCAATAGAATGTTTGCCATCTTTTACAATAGAAACGCATATAGGATAACGTTTCGTAGCACGATTGCAATAATCTCGAAGAGTTCTTTGAAGATATTCAGCTTCAATTATACGACAATCGTCAAGAGTTTTGTCATCATAGCTAACAGCAAAATGAGTATAAAGCATAACATTAGCATTAGTAACATCAGCCGTATATGGGTCAATATCAGTTCCACCCCCCGTAAGGGATGAACCAGATATTTCACCTTTCGTAGCAAGATTTCGCAGAGCATTAAGTTGACTAATATCAGCATTTGCTTTAATTATATAATCATTAGCAGTTTGAGCATTTTGCGAAATAATACTACGAGTTTTAGCCATGATAGCATGATTAAGACATATATCAATATCTTCATTATAAATAGCACGAGCAGTCTGCAAACCCATTCTTTGAGCCAGCTCTCTGAACGTGATGTGCATCTGTACTATATCCATAACTTTAAGCAAGTTTTAATTGGTTTTCGTAAGCTGTACGTATATCGCCATTATCAGGATTTTTAAACCAAGCAAGAGCCTCTTTCATATTAGCGCCAATAAAATCACCAGCACCGCTAACAATATTTTGTGAATGAGGATGGCGAATAAGAATACCATAAGCTATAAGTTTTTCAATCATAGCTTTAAGATTTATATCTCTATCCGTACACATTTTGTTAAAGCGAGCGGGTTCTTGACTTGCAAAGTAATCAAGATTATTTTCCTTAAGAACTCTATCTTCTGCAAGAGAAGAAATAAGCGGTCTATTAGTAAATATACAATACGCAGCATAAACATCATCAAACAGTTTATCATTAGCTGTAATATTAACGAAGTTACGTTTAGCATTATTAACTTCAAGACGTTTCTTAGCTTCAAGTTCTTTCTCTTTCTGTTCGTCTCTAAAATAGAATCTAATATTAGGTTTGTTATTAATGATTGCAGTATCTTTAGCAACATCACTATATAACAAACAATGACGATAAAGAAGATAATCAGCTACATTATCTGGATAACCGTATCTGTATTTTTCTGATTCAAGAGCATTAAGTTTAATAATTCGATTTTCAATTGCTTTGTCAAGAGCAGCACTATCACCGCGATTTACAGCAGCAAATTCAGCATCAATGGCTTCTTCTGCATTTTTAAATCTGTAATAGTCTTTAACATGATGATAATGGAAACTAATGTTAAGTCTCTTACCAAGTTTATCAACTTTTACCTGAATGTTATTAAGATATTCCTTAACACGTCTAACGAAGTTTTCGTTAGTAGGAGAAACGCCAATTAGATTGGGGAAATAAGCTTCAACTTCACCTTTATTAGAAGCAAGAGTTCTTGAACTACGAACAGAACTACCAATAAATTCATTCCGTTCTTCAAGAGATTTATCGTTAGCTTTACGATAAAGAGAGAAAGAAGAAACCAAAGCGATAACGATATATCTATCTTCAAAATAAGGTTCATTTAAATCCTCATCTCTTTTTTCTCTAAGAGTTTGAGAAGTTTCTCCATTTTGGTTATTAGCTGTTTCAACAGCAGCGGCAGGTTTATTAATTTCCTGTTCTTTATTTTCAGCAGCAGCAGTTCCAATTGTAGGCATAATCTTTTTAATTTAATTAGTTATTACAATACGCATTTCAGCAAGAACATCTTCGTAGTGTTGTTTACTTGCAGACCCATACTTCCCTTAATCTCATAACGAGACATATCAATTTCGGTAGAAGCACGATTAGTAGTAGAAACACCCCATTCTTTAGGTATCGGTGTCATACCCTCAATAACCTTAGCAATATATTCTTGTCCCTCTTGACGAACAATACGAACGTTATTTTCGCCTTTATAAGAAGAGAAGTCAATAAAGCAAGCTTGATGAGAAGTAATAGGCAAACCGCTACGAGGATGAATTTGTCCATTCTGTTTTGCAGCTTCGGCAATAGTGCCTTTATCGAAGAATGAGCAATGTTTAACAGTAATAGTATGTCCGTCAACAGTAGTATATTTATTGAAATACTTACCATAAGCAAGACCGCTACCATTATCCATAATTTTCTTTTCGCCAAGAGGAGTAATGAAACCTTTACTCATAGCATCATTCTCGATAGCATATTGGAAGTCTTGAATAAATCCTTTACCTCCCATAAGCACAATATTCATTGTACCATCATCAGTATCTTTATTCAAAACATCACCAACAGTTCTTTCAAGTTTGTTGAGAGTAAGATATTCACCGTAAGTATCGTAGTTACTTTCACGGCAAATTTCCAACATACCGGCAGTACGAGGAATTGGTTTACCATTATTTCTATCTTTCAAACGAATAGTACCATCAGGAAGTCTATTATAAGTAGACAACCACAGACGTTCTTCGTTCATTATGCGCATTGTCAAGTTGAACTGACGCATTTCTTCTGAAATCCAAAGACGAGTAGTACCACCGCTATTACCTTGCTGAAATTCATATTCAGTAACAACATTAGAAATATTACCGGCAACCTCTTTACTATAACGGAAAAACTCAAGTTGAGAAGTCATAGAACCAGGTCCCATAGTATTACTTCTATTACCTTTAGAATAAGATTCAGAAACAGTAGGAGCAGACATGCTCAAATAAGTTCCTTTAGCAAAGTTCTTCGGGTCAACGTAAGCAGTAGGAGAAGCGTTAACTGGAGCAAGTAAATAAGCATAACCGTAAGCGCTTTCGCCTAAATCTTTCTGAATACGAAGCAAAGTACCATCGGGACAAATCAAACCATATTGTTCGATAAACCAATGAGTAGCAAAATGAACTTCAAATTCTGCACCACCAAGACCAGGCTTAGTATTAGCAGCATTAAAATAAGTTACATAATCAGTAAACTTCATACGACCCATAGTCTTCCAAGTCCACTGAACAGTTTTAACAGACTTAACGCCTCGACTACCTTGACCCTCAGTCATAAAGGTAAGAGGAAAACGGTCGTCGTCCATACCATAGTTGTAAGTCAGAAACGCATTAATTTCAACAGGTTTAGTGAGTTGAAGATTAGCAATACTTTCTTCATTAGAGTAGCCTCTATCATCATAACGACCCGTTGACAAAACTCGCATTGTGTACATAATCAACAGTTTTAATTAAGTTATACATAACCAAGAGCATTAGCAATATTATCGCCAATTTTCTTGTTTGCGGCAGGCTTAGTAATTTTAATAGAACTTTTACGTCTTTGTTCAGCAGCTTTAAGACGAAGCGTCTTAGTCTTTTCAGATGCAATCGCAAGGTCTACAAGATTACTATAATTACCACCAGTAAATTTAAGATAAGCACGAAGCAAATCATTTTGAAGTTGTTCTTCTTCGGGAGTTTCCATTAATTCTCTTTCATAACGGCTAAATCCTTTATCGTCAACTTGATATAGATAATTAAAGAAATCATCAGCAGTTGCAGCAGATTGTTTACCGTTTTTATTAATAAGAATAGTATCTGGAATTTTATAACCAGCGATTTCTTTCTTATCAATAGTAGACTTAACTTTATTCCAATAAGCTATTTCAGCTTTTTTATCTTCTTCAATTTTACGTTGAGCAATTTCAGCTTGTTTAGTTTTAATTCTCTTATCGTTTTCTTGAAGAGTAGCAAGGTCTTGTTTAGCGGCATCTAAAAGACGATTAGTGCTCTTAAGGAAAGAAATATAATCATCAATGCTTCCGACCTTGCCACTTTCTTTAAAGGCTTCGCGAACTATTGCTTCTTGTTGTGCAGTATTATTTTCGTCAATAACAATTGTACTTCTATCTCGAACTTGACCGAATCCCTCATAACTATTTCCGTTAGCAACATAATAATTAAGGAAATCACTTACAATAGGAAACTTATCAATAAGTTGCTGAACACCAGCTTGAGCGTATTCGGTACGTTTAGCATCAAGAACTTCATTAATATATGAAGCAACTCCATCGGGAGTATTTTCAAAAGTAATAGGTTTATCGTTTTCATCAGTAACTTCAAAACCAACTTTCTCTATAATCTTAGCGACATCAATTGCATTTTCTTTATCATCAGTATCGTCAACTTCAAATTGCTTAAGAAAGTCTTTAACGTCTTTAGCTTCTTTGAAAACTTTATTATTTTTATCAATAAGATTACCCTCAGCATCAACAGTATAAGTATCTTCTCCGATAGTAATAACAGAACCAGGTTCAACAACTAAATTATTGTCATCTACTTGATTATTATTGTTATTATTATTTTTATCATCTGTATTGTTAACAGTTGTATCAACATTATTGTTTCGACCATCACCATCTGTTTTATTGTTATTCTTTGGGTCGTCATTATTCGGTTCGTCAATAGGTGGAATAATATTACCGTCAGAACCAACAGTACCAGTAACGCCAGTATCTAAATCTGTAATAGGTTCAGTCCCACTATCAGTAGGATTAGCATTAAAACCAAAATCTAATGTAGGCATAATTTTAATAGTTTTATATGGTTATTATTACTTTGTTATTACAAGACAAATGTATAAGCACTAACAGCATCATGTCGAACATCACAACTACTTAATAGACTTCTTTTGCTTATTTCTACTGGCTTACTGATATTGATAAATACCCTTGTCACTTACAGACTTGACGAAATTTGAACGATTTATGATGAATTGATTAATCCTCTACGGGGTGTATCAACGTCTTACACAGAGGCTTAAAATAAGTCTTATAGTAAAAGATATTTACAAAATCAACAAACCATAATTATGATTACAAGCGACAATAAAAAAGCCGCTACTACTCTCACGAGCGGTAACGGCTAAAGAAATTTACAAAGCACAAATACAAGTATTTATAATACAAGTTTATTTTTTATCAAATCTATTTTTATTTTGTTTAGCAACTTTATAACTCATATCAGCTTTATAAATATCAGAAGCAAACTTCTGATTATTAGCTTGAATTTGAGCACCAACTTTTTCTCTTTCAACAGCTATCTTTTCTCTTTCAATAGCAGTCTTAGCAGCATCGGCAGCAGCTGTATCAACCGCTTTATTATTGAGACCCCCCGTAGAGGATAGAACAGCTTTCATTTCTTCAATTTGACCATCAAGATATTTTTCAAGAGCAAGCGTTTCTCTATCTTGTTGTCCTTTCGCAGTAATCTTATCGAGTTCATATTGTTGAAGCATTTGAGCATTTTGTGCATCAAGTTGTTTCATATTTTCTTCATGCTGACGATTAATCTCTTGAAATTTAAGAATACCTTTCTTTATTTCAGCAGTATTGTCTCCCTCAATTGCAACAGCTGCCATTCCAGCATCACCGTTTTGTGCAGCACTAAAAGCAAATTGTTTATATTGATTAAGTTTATCGCGTTCCTTTGCAGAAAGTTTAGCTTTAATAACATAATCAGCATAAATATGTTTATCGACATCAAGACTGAAATATTTTATAGAAGCGTCATTCTTAGTTTTATAAGAAGTTCTAAGACCATCAATCCAAGCAAGTTTAGTATAATCCATATCACGAGCATAATCATGTTCTCGCATATAATCAAACATAAACTCGACTATAACACTTCCCATAGAACCTCGAATAATAGCTTGTTCAGTAACTCCTTTACCAGCACTATTAGCTATTTCGCCATAACGTTGAGGAGTCATATCGACTTTAAGATTAGCGGCTTGTTCATTAGCATTAATAAGTTCTGTAAGTTGAGCTATATAAGCAGAAGTATCGCTATTAAGCATACGAACTTGTTGCGCTCTCAACATGCCTTGATCATCTTCATCATCAATATAAAGAACGCCATCAGCAGCCATTCTATAAATAGTTTCTTCGGGAACACTACCTAAAAGAGATTTAGCAATCAGAAGAACATTAAGTTTGTTCTTAGCAAGAGCCATTTCTCTATGATAAGCAATAATATTACCAAAGATTTGATAAGGCATTATTAAATCAATAATACTAAAACGACCAAGACCAGGCATTAATTCTATTAAACCGTTGTAAGGAAGTTTACCATTTCTATTATAAGCAATCGGTCTACACTTATAAGGATAAATAGCATTATTTCTTCCACCTATTCTATCGCATTCAAAAACTTGAGATTCCCAAATCCATTCAATGTCAATGTCACCATTATCTGGATTAAGAGTATAATCTTCATCTACAATAGTTTCTCCAATAATACCATTTTGTTGATAAGTAAGAATACCTTTCTTAACCTCTCCACGCCAAACAACGTGCCAAACTTCAATAAGATTATTATTGTATTCACGAGCCATTATAGGTTGACGTTCAAAAAATTCACGTTCTTTATCAGTGAATTTATTACACATATCAGGATATAACTTCTTAAAACTTTCCCATTGAAGAAGACCTCTATCGTCTTGACTTGTCATTTTGCCGCTAATATAATAAGTGTCAAGAAATTTTTTATCATTATCATCAAGAATATCATAATATTCATCCATTATCTGCTGGAAAGTCATCATTCGTCTTTCGCAAAAAGCATCAAAATCTTCAACAAGAATATTATCATTAGGAATAGGAAAAGCATCGCGGTTAGAAACAACTCGTTTAATTATTTTATTTCCTTGAATTTCTGTATAAGTAAACACACGACCAAAAGAAACCCATTCAAAATAAGCACGAGCATATAAAGTAGCAGCATCAGTTAAATCGTCAATAACATTAAGAATATCTTGACCTTGTGCTGTTATATCATCAATATAATTTTCATTAAACTCTTTTATAAAAGCCTCAACATCAAAATTATCTTGAGGATTAAATTGTTCAGGTTGTCCACCTTGTTGAACAAATTGTTCATAATTCTGTTTAATTCTTTCAGCAATTTTCTGTTGAACAATAACCATAAGTTCTTGACGAAGTTTAGCATCACGAGCAAGAACTACTTCTGGATTATTAGCGCCTACAATAAAATCATGAGGATTCTGAATATATTCTCCAACATATCTACGAACAACACCGCCAACCATATCGTAATTACGCATAGTAGCAGGAAATCGTTGATAATCTTTATTTGTAGCATTATAAGGATTTAAAATCTTCTTATAATATTCAGCATCAATATTACCTTTTAGAAAATGATATTTCTTTTCAATATCAGAAAAATCAACCCCGTCGTTGATTATCACAGTCTCAAACTGTGAAAACGGAAGGTTGACTCTGTTCTTAAGCGAAGTTTCCGGTGTGAACGAAATCTTGTTACGTCCCTCTATAACTATACGTTCACCGGTATTTACATCAATACTCTCACGCGCATTGACACTCTGAATCTTAAACGTGCCGAGTCCTTTCACCTTGACTTGCTTGTCACTACTCTGCAGACCGGAGTTAATGACGTCAAACATCTGCACGACAAAGGCGTCGGCTTCCTTTTGAGAAAGTCCGTATTTCGCAACAAGAACAGAAGACAGTTCTGATATTTTATTCATTTTCTGATTTTCTTAGTTTTTCTTTTATTGACGCTACAGGCTTAAAATTTAATACTATCTTTGGTGGAACCATCATTCTCTGACCGGTAGAAGGGTTCACAACTATACGCTCCATACGGTTTTTCAGCTCAAAAGTACCGAAATTAGGAAC
>ERZ791575.299-NODE-299-length-25552-cov-113.698945_pt1 | contig 25552 bp, 24 predicted proteins | sample MGYA00509970_ERZ791575 | MGnify/ENA primary metagenome ERZ791575 (study PRJEB30046, sample SAMN00791935) | human gut metagenome | study: EMG produced TPA metagenomics assembly of the A metagenome-wide association study of gut microbiota in type 2... | reverse complement strand
TATAATAGATATATAAGAATAAAAGAAAAAGAGGGGGTGCTTGAAAAATAACTGAGACAACTGAGACTGAGATTTTTGATGCCTTTAGCTGAAATCAAAAACAATTCTAACTCCCTATCAAGCAGATGTTTATGTGGATGGTATTCGTGCGTCTAAGTTTGTCACCTTCTTCTCGTAATCAGAAAAAAGAAAATATTTCTTCCAAAAAAGGGGCGTTTTTCGGGATTTTATTCGTATTTTTGCCCTGTCGTTTGATACGATTTCAACAAAAACAATTCAAAACCTAAATAAACTGTTGAATTATGAACATATTGAAAAAGCTATTTGGTGGGCAAAAAACTACTGAAGAAGTGAGAGAAACGAAGGAAAAGGGCTTCGACAAGGTGAAATATGAAGGTGTTCGTGCTCTCCGCATGCATCAATTTGACCTTGCAGCCAAGTCTTTGGAACACGCTCTGCAGCTGAATGCAGAAGATCTGGAATGCCGCGACTATCTTTCCAGGCTTACATCTCTATGGGCAATCTGCAGCAGGCTTACGCCCAGTTGCTGAAAATCTCGGAGGTACAGTCCGATAACATAGCAGTATTGCTCCGCATGGCAGATGTGGCGTATATGATGGAGGATTATATCGCCATGACGGATGTGTGCGATAAGGCTCTGCAGCTGGATGCTGAGAATGTAGAGACGTATTTCTTCTATGCCAGAGCCTGCAAAGGGCTGGGCGATGCACCCCGTGCCGTATCGATGCTGACTGAGGCGATAGGCAAGCGTGAGGATTTCTATGCCGCCCGATTGCTTCGTGGCAGCATCCTGTTGGATCAGGCTCAGCTTTCTGAGGCAGAACTCGATGCAACTTTCCTCTATGAGCATATTCCGGGCAACGAGGATGTGCTGTTGCTGAAGGCTCGTGTAGAGAAGGCGCAGGGAAAGATGGAGGAGGCTGAACAGACCTACGGTAAGGTGATGGAGGTAAATCCTTTCTCTATTGATGCGTATCGTGAGCGCAGCGAGGTTCGCAGAAGTCTGGGTGATAGTGCCGGTGCTGCCGAGGATGAGGCTGCTGCCAAGGAAATGGGTGCCGAAATTCCGGAACCATCAGAAGGAATAGAGCAGAAAATCAAGGAAAAAATGCAGCAGATGGACCCCTATAAGGTTTTCCATAACGAATACTGAATAATAGAATTTCATTTTTCTAACTGGAAAAAAATATTTTCCCAGTTAGAAAGATTATTTTTTATAACTACAAGTCGTCGTTTTCATCGTCTATAAACGATAAAAAGTTGTTGTTTTTGTCGTCTATAAACGATAAAATGCGTATTTGGATTACTGATGACATGCAAAAAGGCTGAACTTCGGGTGAGGAAGTTCAGCCTTTTGCTTATTTGTGATTTTGGGAAAATATAATAATTCTATCTGATACCATTATCTCTATCGCTATTGTTCAGCTTACGGCTGCCTGTATGGTATCTGCGGCCATGGCTGAAGTTGAAGCTGACAGTAAAGACAAGCATGTTGCCCTGGTCAGCAAGGCGTACCTTGTTCTTCTGCTGCACATACTTGTTGAAAAGTTCATCCTTATACACGCAGCCATGAGGATAGAATACGAATAATCCGAGAACGCCAAACTGCCAGTTCTTATAATTGTAGGTTACGGCAAGATTGGAGGTTGGCTCTCCGCCGTTTGTCTTTTCTCCCCAAAAACTCTTTTCCACCTTATAGGCACCATAGCCAATGTTCCAATTGCCCGTCATGTACCGAATTTCTGCTCCATAACTGAAGTAATTGAACTCGTGGGAATAATCCAAACCCTTTGTCTTGACATTCTGATACTCGCACATAAGGTTCAAATCCAGATGATCCTTGATGAGGTGAACTTCAGGAGTCAACAGCAGGTGCTTGTAATTATGACTCTTCTGATTCTTAGGTTTGCTCACAAAGAGATAAGAGCCATCCTCCCGCTTTTCGGGCAAGATAGAAGTAGCTATAGGCTTGTCGTAATACGTCCAGTTTCCCTCCAGGTACACAGACATCAGCGGAATGTTCCAGGAGGCCGACAAGGTATTGTTGTAGCCGGTAAATGGCTTCAGACCGCTATTGCCGTCACGCGCCTCAAAGCTGTTGGAATATTGGCGCAACTCGCTCAAGTCGGAAAGGCTTGGGATGTCTGACGTGATTTTGCTGCTCCATTTAAAACTCAGACGGTCGCTAGCCTTTGCCTGTAAAGTTACCTGTGGTCGAAACAGCCATTTGCTGTATCCGTTCTCCCCCTGATGGATGGAAGACCTGGTTGCGCCAACTCCCACCTGATAACTGAACCACTTCTGCTGTCCCTGTAGCTGGGTGAAAAGATAGAGATTGCTGTACTTCAATTCCGTATCGGCATTACTGCTTCCCACATAGATGTTATCTGTGTGGCTGATATTATATTGTCCACCTACCGATAAAGCCATCTGTTTCCAGTTCTTGCTGTATGTTCCTTCACCAATAAGAGAGCGCTTTCTACCAGTTGCATCATAACTGTAATCGGTCAGAGGAGCGTTCTTTACAGATTCATCCGGCGATTTGTTGAACGTATATTCCCTCATACGATACTGGTAATCTGTGCCGATGTAAGTACCCACCAGGTTCAGAGCCAGGTTCTGGTCATGGGGCATGTTGAGCGAATAATAAATGTCCAGAGATGGAATCTGCTCCAGCATTTTTCTGTTGTTTTGCAGATATTGATTTGCCTTGCCGCTTTCCTGATAAAGCTGGTTCATGCCTCTCACAGGACTGTTGTGATTGTAGAAATTCAACCGTACATTCAATGTATATTTGTCTGGCTCACTAAGATTATAACCCAACTGTACATTATTGGTGGTGTATAGGAACGGAGAATCATAACCTAAATAATTGCGATGTAGAGTTTCTCCTGTGGGCAGATGATAAGTACCGAGACTCTCATAGCTTCGTTCCTCTACCGAGCGATAGGAGAAACTGTAGTTGATGCTGAATTCCGATTTCTTCACATTGTATTTGAAATAACCGTCGCTATTATTGAAACCTGCCTTGGTGCCTTGCATCGTAGAAACTCCACCCACATAACCGGCATAACGTCGGCGGACCTGGTAGTTGATGACTGCATCCAGATTGCTGTCTCCATATTTGAGTCCTGGAACATTGATGAATTCCACCTTTGTAACTTCATCCGGCTGCAAAGCCAATACATCTTGCATGCTAGCCTTGACATCGTTGATGCGTATTTGCACATCTCCGCCCTTTAATGACAGAACTTTGCGTTCTGCTCGATTTACGATAATGGTAGGCAAAGACAAGTTGTCCAACAGATCATAACCATTGGAAGCCGTTTTCACCTGCTCTTTTGTAGGGAAGATGATTTGTCTATCTACTTTTTCTACAACCCTTGCGGCTTCAACGGTCACACCTTTCAACAGGTATGAATTCGCCTGCATCCTCACATTTCCGATGCGGGCAATAGGTACCAGTTTGCAAATGGTCTTATAGCCTACGAACGAAACCTTCATAAGGGCCTGCTTCTGTTGGCAGGGGATGACGAAATCGCCATTGGCGTTGCTCACGCCTCCACAGAGAAAGGAGGAATCCTTCGGGTTGAGCAGTTGGATATTGGCGAATTCTACAGGAAGATTGTGATTGTCTATCAGTCTGCCTATCAGCTTGCGCTCGCTCTTGCGCATGCACTCCACGGTGATGAGGCTGTCGCCCACGGTCATCTGCATCGGATAGAAACCGATTACCTTGCGGATGGCATCGGGAATATTGGCTGTCTTCACGTTCTGGGTAACTGTGAAATCCTCCAGTTCGTTGTAGATGAAGCTGATTTTGTAGTGCTTGGAAGCCTTGTCGAGGTCGATGAGGACGTCCGACATGCTGCGGTCGTGATAGTTGCGCTGGATGTGCTGTGCGCTCATCGCCAGGGCGAACGTGCACAGCAGGAATATGATGGCTGAAAATCTTCTCATAATGATACTTTTTAACTTTGAACTTTGAGCTTTGAACATTGAACTTTATGATTACTTTGAGAGTCGATAATATTATGCTTACTTTTGATAAGCTTGTTATTTTACAATCAGCTCGTTTTGTTGCAATTCGATGTTTACATTCTCGAATTGGTTCAGTTCTTTTACGATGTTCTCGATGCTGGAATGACTGTTCCATTCGTAATAGAGGCGGAGGGTCTTGTCCTCGTTATTCTCAAACTTCACTTGTAAATCATAATAAGAAGCAATCTCTGAAATCATCTGCTCGAAAGTCACATTCTCGAAAGTTTTGTGAATGGCTGGCTTTTCTGGTTTCGGATGAGTCAGGGAATCCTTTGCTGCTACCTGCTTTGCGGAATCTGATTTTATGACTTCCGGATGAGTGTCTGCAGTTACCTGGGTTGTTTCCTGGCTGCGCTTGATGTAAGTATGGATTGCGGCAAAGGCAATACCCGAAATCAAGACAAAGCCGGCGATGGATGCTGCCAGTTTACGCCAGGAAGTTATAGGATGGGATGCTTCCTGAAGTTGATGTTTCTGGCTGAATTTCTCCCATTCCTCATCTACATTAATAATAGGAGAGGGGCTTTCAAGTGCAGAATCCACTTCCACCATCGTCTGATAGAGTTTTCGGCATTCCTCATCCTGCAATATTTCACGAATCTCCTCATCAGAATACTTCTCCTGATGGTCGATGATATCCAGTATTTTTTCAAACTTGTCCATAATAAATCTGCTAAGGGTTAAACTTTTGCTTTAATTTTCTGATGCCTTGTGCCAGATGCTTATAAACTGCCACTTCGCTGATGCCCAATTCCGTAGCAATCTCCCGATATTTCAGTTTCTGCCGAAAGCGGAGATCGAGTACCTTGCGGGTTTGTGGCGTGAGTTCAGCATCCATATAAGTCTGAATTGCCTCGTACTTTTCTGTCTCCCTGTCTATTTCGGCAATCGTCGCTTCCAGGGGAACTATCGAAGGCGAAGTATCGGCTTTCAGAAGATGATGAACCCGGTCTTTCATCTTCTGTCGGCTCAACAGGTTGAGGCATTTATGGCGCACACACACCAGAAGATAGCTCCCGGCGTTGGCGGAAGGCAGGGGCGAATCGCTGGCTATTGTCTCGTTATCAAGACCCAGTTGAGTCTTTCCGTCGAGCACATCGGCAAAGACTTCGCTCACCACATCCTTGCTGGCTGCATCATCCTTCAGAAGTACCCTGGCCAATTGGTACATCCTCAGATAATGCTGCCGGAAGAGCTGTTCTATCGTTTCTTTGTTTATTTGCATTACTTTATTTCTTTTCTTTTGCCTATATTACAATCGAATTTTCATTTTCCTAACCCTTAGCAGAATATTTTTTAATGCAAATTTTTAAAACGTCAAAAATACCCTATCGGACTTGCTCCTTCTTCAGATGCTTATAAAGCCACAGGAAGGCGGGAATGAGGAAATAGAAAGGCTGTTTGGAGTTGCCTAAGGCACGGATCTGACCAGAGAGCAGATTGTAGCCTATGGTAAAAGGAATTGCCGCAAACTGCAGCATCAGGAAGATGTAGGCATCATCGAACACCTCCTTCGGCGTATTCACCAGATGCAGAATCTTTCCGCAGAAGATGCAGGAAAGAAAGGTGATGACCACGGCAAACACCACGGCGATGCGGATGCTGTTGCTTACGTAAGCCCGCATCTTGGCATAATCCCTGGCGCCGAAAGCCTGGGCGATAGGGATGGCGAAACCGGCACAGGAGCCGTTGCAGAAGCCCATGATGAGAAACATGATGGAGCTGGATGCGCCTACTGCCGCAAGTGCTCCCACGCCAATCCATCTTCCCACGATGGCGGCATCGATAATGAGATACATCTGCTGAAGGATGTAACCCAGGATTAGTGGAATTGCAAATTTGATGATAGCTCGCAAAGGCGAGCCTACAGTCATGTCATTAGTAGAGCGCATCTCCTATCTTCTGTTTGATTTGTGCCATTTTGTTGCGGCGCTCAATGGAGAACGTATCTCCGTGTGCTTCCACGTAATCGAAGAGCATGAAAGCCTTGTTCAGAAGTTCATCTCTTGCGGGCTGCCCCACGATATCCGCCTCGTGATAGTAGAGTTCGGCAAGCATGTCCATCTTGGAGAGTCGCTTCTCCTTGTCGTCGATTCCTGCCATAGCCTTCATCACGTCCTCAATGGTGGCGATGCTGTAGAAGGCATAAGGACCTACGTATTGATTGTAGAGTTCCCTGATCTTCTCACGTCTCACCTCCACCTCTTTCTTTTCGAGCATTCTTTCGAGTGCCGCCATAAACTCGCGAATCAACCGCTGTATATAGTCTCGTTGTAGCATATTTTTTTATTTTGTTGTTATTGTTGCGTTATCTAATAGACTCATTGGTATTGCCATGACTAAGGTAAAGTTCAGGGAGTATTGTGAGAAGAGTTCCTAGAAACACTTCTCTACCCCGTACAATGGAACATTCTTCATCCACTCTTGCTCCTTGTATGGCGACATGGAGAAGCGGATGGCTTGCAAGTCGGGATGGGCGTCAAAGAAGGCGCGAAGTGACTTGGAACGCAGGTTCTCTTCCGCTTTTACCTCTATCGGAGTTATCACCCCTTGGTGCTGGGCAAGGAAGTCTATCTCCAAGCGAGCGTCTTCCCTACTATAATAATAGGTGTAAATGTCCTGTTGACATAATAGCTGGGTAAGGACGTAGTTTTCCGTGAACGCCCCCTTGCTCTCCGTCATGGCTTTGTTGGAGATGAGCATTTGGGCAGGTTCCATCTCGCTCAGCGCACCCAGGAGGCCGACATCCAGGAGAAACAGCTTGAAGGCATTGAGGTCTTCGTAAAACTTCAAAGGCATTCCAACTTCTCTTACTCGGGAAATGCGATAGGTGAGACCTGCATCCACCAGCCATTGTATTGCCATCTCAAAATCCTTGGCTCGTGCTCCGCTTCTCACCGCTCCATAGATGAACTTCTTGTTTTCCTTAGCAAGCTGGGAAGGGATGGATTGCCAAACCATGCTGATGCGAGTGGCTTCATTTGGGCTGACATGCTTCGACATGTCACTACGATAAATGGTGAGAATGTTGTTCTGAACCTGTCTGACGAGATTTGCATCGTTGGTTGCAAGATAAGTTTTCACAGCCTCAGGCATTCCCCCTACAAAATAATATTCTCTTAATATCTTGATGAGTTTATCATGAAGTAATGTGATGGTCTTCCAGTCTTTACTTTTCAATATGTTCAGCAACTGTTCTTCGTCTTTTGCCATAAGAAACTCTTCGAAAGACATAGGGTAGAGTCGAATGATATCAACCTTTCCCACTGGGGCGGATTCTCCTTGGTGCATGGCAACGCCTAAAAGTGAACCTGCTACAGCCACATGGTATTCTGGTGCGTTTTCACAGAAATACTTCAGCGAGGAAAGTCCCTTGTGAAGTTCTTGTATTTCATCCAGAATAATAAGCGTTTTGCCAGGGATTATAGGCTGTTTGCTAATGGCTCCGATAACCATTAGGACTCGCTTCATATCATAATCTTCTGCAAATATGTTGGCAATCTCAGAGTTTCCATCACAGTTGATGTAGGCAACGTGGTCATATTCCTGTTTCCCAAACTCCTGGAGGATATAAGTCTTGCCTACTTGTCTTGCTCCTGATAAGATTAAGGGCTTTCTGTAAAGGCTCTCTTTCCATGCTTTTAATTGTTCTATGATCGTTCTTTTCATCCTTACATACATTTTGAAGTTGTTAATGATGTTAATGACTTGCTGTTATGATGTTTAAACAGCTCTGTCGGTTGCAAAGATACACTTTTTTACACGATCTTCCAAATGTTTACAACACTTTTTTACACGAACTTTCATCGTATGCATACACTTTTTTACACGAACTTTCCTCGTATTACGTTCATGACAACCGCTTTCAGTGTCTTATACGTGAAAAAGTTGTCACCTTTAGGATGGTTAAACTAAATTTGTTACTATCTATTTTTTGTATCACTAAATGGGTTACGCATTTTTAATTTTATCACTATATGGGTTGTCAGCGAATACCCATTATACCTAACTAGGTTACTCTTTTTAAGGAGCTATCCCTAGAAAGGTTACGGTGATGATATTCTTTCAAATGCAAAGATACACATTTTCAACTAATTAGAAGAATTTTCCCAAGGATTTTTCCACATTTTCTGCTGTGGCCCCACTTGAGTATGTGCAACTGATGGTGTTTGATTACCGATACTCATATGCGGTCTTTCGTCGTTATAAAACGCAATAATCCTGGTCAGTTCCTTCTTACATACTTTACGAGTAGGAATTGTCATTCTATAAAGCCATTCTGTTTTTAAAATGCCGTTTGCACGTTCTGCTATAGCATTCTCCAAAGGATCTCCTGTTTGAGTCATACTTATTTGTGAGCCATGACTTTTTAGGATAGATACATAATTCTGACTGCAATACTGGCTTCCTCTGTCTGAGTGATGAATGAGTCCTTTTGCAGTTTCTTCATCAATGCTTTTATATGCCATTTTAAGCGCTTCTAATGGATATACTGTTTCTAATGTTGGACCAACAGCCCATCCTACAATTTTATGGGAATACAGGTCTGTTATAAGCGAGAGATAGCACACACCTTCATTGGTTTCAACATAGGTGATGTCACTTGCCCAAATCTGGTTCGGATGAGTAGGAACTACTCCCTTAATCAGGTTTGGGTATTTGCGATAATTATGGTCGGAATCTGTTGTCTTATAGCGCCTACGGCGCTTTATACGCACCATGAGTCCATGCTTACGCAGCATCTCAATAAATGTGTCACGACCAGGGAAGCAGCCAGTATCCTCAAACATCTGTTTCAATATGGCATGCAACTTTGCAGCTCCTAAGCCAGGATTCGACTTACGATACTCACGTGCCTTTTCAATGATGATAGACTCAATGGCCTCTTCAGCAAAGCCGTCAGAGACATTGCGCTTATTATATGCTTGCCGGGTGAAACCAAACAGCCCGCATAGAGTGCCTAAACCTTGGCTCTGGCACTCTGTGCGGAGCAAGCTTACTGTTTGGTACCAGATTTTTTTCTCACAGGAATATTGAAGGTTTCTTCTGCGAGATCAATCATGGTGGAGAATGCCTTAGAGCGAAGCTTCTCTAACTCCAAAGCCTTGCGGAGACGCTTAATCTCTGCATCTTTCTCTTTCAACTGTTCATTTGTTGTCTTTGCCATATCGTCACGGTTTTGGTCTTCTGGCGGCAAAGATAACAAATCTTTTTCATTTAAGAACTTATCCATCCAAGAAAATAGCACTGTACGACTGCTTATATAGTATTTCTTGATGATTTCTTCTGCTGGGAGTCCACTCTCCATATACTCTCGAACTATCATGATACGATCATCATCTGTAAAAGAGTAGCTATTCAACTCTACCTCACGGGTCTCAAACCAACCTGTGTCCTCATTATACACACGTTCAATTCTTGTCTTACGTTTCATTGTCACTTCTGTTTGTTCCTAAGTGACAACCTTTTTCAGGGAAGTACACTTTGAAATAAAAAATGTATCTTTGCATTCAGAAATATCAAATAATCAGATAGTTATGAAGAAAAATGCCATCAAAAACCTATATCAATGGAAAGCAAGCAATGACCTTTGCAGGCTAAGAGTTTGAGGGTGTTTGTAGAGCGCAATCAGGGATTGAAAGGTATGCGCCTATCCATGTCACCTTATAGAGAGCAGGATTGGCTTGCCAATTATCCATTATATTCCGTGTCTGCAATATTCGGATAAAAATGAAAGTTCACAAGGTTGTGGACCACAAACTTGTGAACTTTTAATATTATTTTGTAAATCAGGTATTTAAAAGCTGTTTTTTATGCATAAAACAAGCCTGAATCAGAGGCTTTTCTTATCAAACACACCATTCATCGTGATGCAGAGATGCTGGAACTTGCTGAGGAGCTTGTCTGACCATTTCGTCATGTTGTAAAGGTCCTTGATTTCCTTAAACTTCTTTTCCTCCCATTGCGGATAATCTATCTCTGAGAAATAACGGCGGTAGTCGCGGAGATTGTCGCCCGAGAAATGGAGATAATCGTCGATGCCGCCAAACCATTCGGGAGTCATCATCTGGGTGGCAAAGGCTTCGAAGTTCTGGTTGTCCTGAAGCATGCAGTTGTGATTCAATACACACCATACGCAGAACCAGTGGTTCTTGCGGGTAACAAATTTCAACATATTGGCTATCTGAGCCTTCAGATTCTGCATGTCGATGTATTTGCCATCTTTTACTTTGTAGAAAACCTCGTTGGGAAGGGTTTCCGGAATGCCTTCGGGATGTTCCAAATCGTAGATTTCCTGCTCGATGATGTGCCATTTTACGGTGGCTGATACCAGCTTGAGATATTCTTGTGCTGTAAAATTGACGTGGGCAAGCTGGGCGCCCAGCAGTTGGGTGTCTCTTATATATTTCATAAAGTCGAGGCGCAGATTTTCCGGTACCTCGTCTTTTAGCGTTTTTCTTACTTCCAGCAATTGGCTGACGGAGAGCTGCTTTCCGTTGTTATCATATTCCAGGGTTGTAAAGTATCGGTCTATGTCGCTGATGCCCTTTGGTTCTTCCTGATATTCCTGTAGCGACATTTCGAAGAGGCGGGTGGTCTGCTCTTCGCTCATGGCGAGGTTGGTAAAATGGCTCAGCTGGCGGAAGTGGAGCATCAGATAACATGCCATGCTGTATAGCTGGAAGAGATTCCAGAGGCGCTCTACGGGTTTTACGCCGGGGATATGAGTGGGTTTTACCTGGCGTAACAGTTCTTTCTGGAGTTTGGTTACTTCGTTTACATCGATAGTACTTCCTTTGTCCAGTTCATCGGTTTCAAAAAATTCGTTGAGTTTCGGCAGGATGCGGGTCATATCCAGCGGTGCCACTTTTATCCGTTTTCCTTCTATCTGTTTTCCCTTTTTCATGTCTTCCATGATATGCGCCATCAGGGGTGTAAACTTCTGCATTACGATGATGCTGATGCTTACTTCGTGGGTTTCGTTCTGCTCCTTTCGCTGTTTGGCTATGTCGTTGTGCTGCAGTACCATATCTTTCTCTGCCATATAGCAGAGCCGGGTGGCTTTGGTGCAGAGCGAACGGATATCGAAGGTCAGTTCCTGCGGACTGTAATCTTCCCATGCATCTACCAGAATGCTGAGCATTCGGCAGAAGTTGTCGAGCTGTCGGTCGAAGACTTCGTAGCTGAATTCTATTTCATCTTTATCTTCATTCATTGTCAGTCTGTTTTAAGAAAATAAGTTTTGCCACAAAGGTAAGATTTATTTTCGGATTATGCAAGGATATGCGCTTGTTTTTCCTCTTTTTTCCCCATACTTTTCCCCGTAGCCCCCTTGTTTCTTCCCTGATTTCAGAAAAGTAGCGGGAAGGTGGCGGGGAAAATTTGGAATCGGTGAAGGGAAGTATTAACTTTGCAATCGAAAACGAAAGAGCGGCGAAATGCTGAGCCATGAATGAGCTGAAACTCTTCACTCTTCACCTGAAGCCCGGAAATGCCCATAAACAGAGGGGGTTCGGGGGGTGAAGAGTCAGAGACAACTCTTCACCCACTCTTCACCACTCTTCACCTTATTATATATAAGGGCTAAAAGATGATTATTATTAACTAAAAAAATTAATATATGAACAAAGTTACAGCTTTATCGTCATCAGATAAGATGACAAACGAAATTTCAGCACTCTCTCTTGTTGAGAGTTTTCTCGATGAGTATTATCTCTTCCGTAGAAATGTGCTAAGTGGTAAAACCGAGTATTTCACCCTCTCAAAGAATGAGGACGAAGCCGAGGAGCCCGTAGAAGAGGAACCGGAAACCGGTGGGGAAGAGGAGGAATCTTCTGACTCAACCTGGAAGGTGCTGACTCCGGAGGCTTTCAATTCCATCGTCCGTCACGCCAAGCGGTTGGGTGTGGGAGGCAAGAAGTCGCCCCGACAGGATATTGAGGAGTTCGTACGTTCTGAAGAGGTTCCGGAGTTTGACCCTATCAGGGAATATCTCGAGAACCTGCCGGAATGGGATGGTAAGAACCATGTGGCTGAACTCTTTGGCAGGATTCCGGGGCTTACAAGTGAACAGTTGGGATGGTGCGCCACCTGGCTCCGTTCGGCTGTCGCCCACTGGTTGCAGATGGATATGTTTCATGGCAACGAAACCACTCCTGTGCTTATCGGCAAGCAGGGTTGCGGCAAGAGTACCTTCGCCTATCGCCTGCTGCCGGATCATCTGCGCCAGTATTTCCTCGACCACATCAACTTTGCCAATAAGTTTGACTCCGAGATGGCTCTCACTCATAATCTCTTTGTCAACATAGATGAGTTTGCGAATATGGGACCATCGCAGCAGGGCAAGCTGAAGCAGATGCTTTCGAAGGTGAAGGTGAACGGGCGCCCTATCTTCGGCAAGAGTCAGGATGACCGTCCGCGCTACGCTTCCTTCCTGGCAACCACCAATGATGAGCATCCGCTCTGCGACCCTACGGGTAGCCGCCGCTTCGTCTGTCTGCACATTCCGGCAGGTGAATATATCGACAACGGTTCACCCATCATTTATGACCAGCTCTATGCACAAGTTATGTATGAGCTTTGCCATAAGAAGACGCCTTACTGGTTTACCAATGCCGAGGTGGATCGTATCCAGAAGTGCAATCTTCCTTTCTTTAAGGTAGATGATTTTGAATCGATGCTGAAGAGCTGCTTCCGTGTTCCTGAGGATAATGAAACGGGCGAATGGCTCATCTGTTCGGATGTTTTCGAGGTTCTGCACGAAAGATTTCCGATGCTGATAAGCAATCTGAGCACCAAGATTCGCATAGGCCAGTCGCTCAAACTCCTGGGTTGCAAGATGAAGCATACCAAGAAGGGGCAGGCCTATCTGCTTGTAAGAATCTGAAAATATAGCTAAGCGGCAGGCGGGTGAAGAGTGGTGAAGAGTGGGTGAAGAGTGAGAAACAACTCTTCACCCCTCGAATCCCCTCTGTTTATCGGCATTTCCGGGGATTAGGTGAAGAGTGAAGAGTTTTTCGCAGTTCCTCTCTTAAAATTCTTTCTCTCGCTTTTCCGATGGCTGTCCGTCTTGAACAGCCCACTGTTCTTATAGCGGCTAGTTGGCTGTCTGTGGTTCGCCAGTTGGCTATTTGCCGATAACAGCCTCTCAATCTTTCGTAGAAAAAATTATTTATCCAACTAAAAAAATAAAGAACATGAACAATATTTCAATCCATTCCATTGATACGGTATGTCTCAAGGAGGCGTGCCCGGTACATCACCTTTGTGCTCGTTTTGAACGTTATCAGAAGTTGCGTAAGTCGGAGAAGGTATTCAGTATTCTGAACCCGGACCATATAGCCTGCAGCGAGCAGGGCTGCGCCTATCGGCTTCAGAAGAAGATTATACGCATGGCACGCGGATTCTGCCGCATGTTCGGCACGATACCTTCTGCCAATACGCCTCATTTCTGGCACTTTTCGCCCTATATCAGCGAAAGCACCTATTGCAAGGCGAAGCGCGGCGCCATCCTCATCGCGCCCGATATGCAGCAGAAATTACTGCGTCTCTTCGAGCAGAATGGCGCCGATATCAGCATCGGTTTTGATGAATATGTAGAGCAGGAGGGCTATGAAGAAATAGATACCGCAAACTGTAAAAAAATATAATTTTTGCCATCTTTTAGCGGTAATGAAACAAATTTTTATTACTTTTGTTTTCTGAATTTTACAACTAAACAATAAGAAATAGATTATGCGTGTTATTATCGAAAAAGATTATGAGAAGCTGTCAAAGTGGGCAGCTGATCATGTAATTGAAACAATTAACAGATTTCAACCAACTGCTGAACGTCCTTTTGTTCTGGGTTTGCCAACCGGTTCTTCACCTCAGGGCATGTATGCCAATCTGGTAAAGGCGGTAAAAGAAGGCAAGGTTTCGTTCAAGCATGTCATCACCTTCAATATGGATGAATATGTAGGTTTGCCGGAATCTCATCCTGAGAGCTATCACTCTTTCATGGCTGCCAATCTCTTCAATCATATCGACTGCCCTAAGGAGAATATTCATATTCTGAACGGTAATGCCGAGAACCTGGAAGAGGAGTGCCGTCATTATGAGCAGATGATAGAAGAAGCGGGTGGCATCGACCTCTTTATCGGTGGTATCGGTCCTGATGGCCATATCGCTTTCAACGAGCCATTCTCTTCTCTTACCTCCCGCACACGAGTAAAGACGCTCACTACAGATACAAAGATTGCCAACTCCCGTTTCTTCGATAATGATCCTGAGAAGGTACCTAGTCTGGCTCTGACCGTAGGTGTGGGTACCGTGATGGCTGCCCGAGAGGTAATGATTCTCTGCAATGGTCATAACAAGGCCCGCGCCTTGCAGGCTGCCATCGAAGGTCCTGTTACCCAGGCTTGGACCATCAGCGCTCTGCAGCAGCACCAGCATGGCATCATCGTTTGTGATGAGATTGCCTGCGATGAACTGAAGGTGGGTACTTACCGCTACTTCAAGGATATCGAAAAGGATAACATCTAAGTTATCTGATGCCTATAAAAAAGAATAAGGATGATGACTATTCGTCATCATCCTTATTTTCTGCTATTACCTGAGGACCGCGAACCTTGTCCTTGAGTCCCAGACCTTTCTTGATTTCAATATTTACTCCATCGCTCAAACCGGTGGTTACCTGTTTGCGCTCATAAGTCTTCTTCTTGTCGCTACCTTTTATGATATATACAAAGGTAGAATCGCCGCTAAACTCGATGGCACTCTCCGGAACGGTGAGTACATGGGTAGCCTTTGCCAGTACAATCTCGGCATTGGCGCTGTAGCCTGAACGGATTTTGCCGCCCTTGGTAGAACGGATGGCTGCCTTTACCTCAAACTGGTTGGCACCATTGTTTTCTACAGCCTTAGGTGAGATATATTCCAGGTTAGCCTCGAAGTTGAGGTTCTGCAAGGCTCCGATGGTAATCTTCATCGGCATTCCTGTAACGAGACTTCCCACTTCGGTTTCATCGATATTGCCACGGAAGATGAGGTCGTTCATGTTAGCCACACTGGCGATGGTAGTACCATCGTTGAAAGTGTTGGCAAGAATCACCGAGTTACCCACCTTGACCGGAATATCGAGGATAATGCCCGAGATGGTAGAACGGATGAGGGTGGAAGAAGCGCTGGCATTGCTCTTGCTTACACCATCGCGCACCACCTGGAGAGCATCTTCGGCAGCGGTAACCTCCTCGCGTGCCTGTTTCATCGCCTGCTTTACCTTATCAAACTCATCGGCGCTGACCAGCTGTTTCTTGAAGAGCTGTTCCTCGCGGCCGTAATCCACCTGTGCCTGTTTCAGGTTGATTTCTGCAAGGCGCACGCGTGCCTGAGCCGAACTGAGCTGTCCCATATCCGGAATCACCTTTACCTTGGCGATAACCTCGCCCGCCTGAACATAATCACCCGCTTCTTTGCAAATCTCGGTGATGATACCGCTAATCTGAGGCTTTACGCTCACCTCGTTGCGAGGCTCAATCTTACCCGTGATGACGGTAGTTTTCAAAACATCAGCCATCTTAGGAGTAAACTCAGTATACTCCACAGGCTTAGGCTGCGATTTCTCATAAAGGAACACGAAGGTTCCGATGAAGATCAAGGCGACAATCGCCGCAACAATCAACTTTGAATACTTTTTCATATCGTAAGTTTAAGTGAAGAGTGAAGAACGAAGAGTGAAGAATTCAATTGCTTTACTTTCGTCTTTCATTCTTATTTCGTTAATATTATTATTATCAAGAGTTATCATTTATCAGGAGTTATCATTTAGAGGACAAGTGAATTCTTCACTCTTCACTCTTCGTTCTTCACTCCTATTCGTCTCTCATCGCATCTACCGGTTTGATGCTCATCGCTCGCCATGCAGGGGCGAGTCCGGCTAGGCCGCCGAGAATGCAGATGAGGATGGCTGAAGAGATGGCCGTCCAGAAATCTACCTGAAAGTGGGCGGTGAGAATGCCATCCGTGGTGTTCGCCATCTCCAGCATCTGCAGGATGGCTACTCCGAAGATGATGCCGCTCATGCCTGCCACCAGGGTGAGGATAATACTCTCTGAGATGATTTGCGAGAGAATCATCTTTGGCGTGGCGCCGATGGCTCGGCGGATGCCTATCTCGGTGGTTCGCTCCTTTACCGTTACCATCATGATGTTGGAAACTCCGATGGCGCCGGCGAGAAGGGTACCGATGCCTACCAGCCAGATGAGGAAGTTGACACCCTTGAACAGGTTGTCGAGCATCTGGAAGAGAACTTCGGTATTGAACACCATAATGCCCTTTTCGTCCGTAGGGTCTATGCTGTGGGCTCTTGCCACGGTTTCTCTCATCCGCTGGGCAATGCTGCTCATCACTACGCCCGGTTTGCCGGTGGTGGCTATGATGTCTACTGCCTTACCCCGGTTATAAGCGCTGCGCAAAACCGATTGGGGCAGGGTGATGGTTTCATCAGCACGACCGCCGAAATTGATGCCGTTGCCAGAACGGTAATCTACGCCTATCACCATATAATAGGTAGAGTCAACTCTTACACTCTTGCCGCACGGATCACCGCCGCCAGGAAAGAGATTCTTGTAAATCTGTTTGCCGATGACGCAAACCTTGCGCTGCTGGCGCACATCCATCTCGTTGATGTATCTGCCGTAAAACATTTTAGGCGCAGAAACCTGTGCGTAGTCAGGATTTACGCCCTGGGTGCTGCCGCTGAATTTCTTGTCGCCAAACACTACCGACTTGTTGCCGCCGAAGAGCAGCGGAGTAATGACATCGAGTTCGGGCACCTGGTGGCGCAATCTGTCCAGGTCTTTCTCTTCCATCTGCCAGGAGCGCCCCTTGTTGAATCCCTTGTAGGGTTTGGTGGTGTTCTGCGCCCAGATGATAGCGGTGTTGGTGGCAAAGCCTGTGAAGTTGTTTTGCAGCATCTCCTTCAGTCCCTGTCCGCCACCCATCAGGGCGATGAGCATAAACACGCCCCAGAACACGCCGAAGCCCGTAAGCAGACTGCGGCTCTTGTTCCTCGTGATGGTGTCGAGAATCTCTTTATATGTATCTAAATCTAATCGCATAATAATAATTTATAGTTTATAGTTTAGTTGATAGTTTATAGTTAATAGTTTATAGTTTATAGGGCAATCTGGCTAAATGGCGTAGCCGCTATTAACTATTAACTGTTAACTATTAACTAAACATTACTCCGCTCTCAGCGCTTCTATCGGTCGGATTCTTGCAGCCTTGATGGCTGGGATGAGTCCGGCGATGGTGCCTGCGATGACGATGGTGATGGTGGCGCCGATACAGGTGCCGATGCCCACCGTAGGGTTCACAAACATGGCGGCTTTAAACAGTCCGGTATCTATGGTGGTGTGGCCGATAGTTGCATCCATGATTTCGTTTGCCGCCACGCCACATACCATTCCGATGTAGCCGAAGAACGAGGTGATGATGATGCTCTCGGTAATGATGAGCTTCAGTATCGACCAAGGTTTGGCGCCGATGGCTTTTCTTACGCCAAACTCTCGGGTTCGCTCCTTCACGGTGATGAGCATGATGTTGCTTACGCCCACGATTCCGCTCAGCAGGGTGAACAGACCCACAATCCAGAGGGCTGTCTGCATGATGGCGATTCCCTGGTTCATCTGGATATTGTCCATGTATCGGTTCCAGAGCCAGATGGTTCGTTCGTCATCAGGTGCTGCCTGATGGTTGTTGTTGATGCTGGCGCGGTAGTTCTTTTCAAACTGCTTATTGTCCTCCCTGGTCTTCAGGTTCTTGATGGTAAACTCCAGACTTCCCGCATCATCGCCCTTGGCGTAGATGGTCTTTATGGTGGAGTAGGCGATGAAGGCTTCGGTATTATTGCGCGATTCATCATCCTTGTAAATTCCTACCACCTGGAAGTTGAGGTTGCTGATCTTTACGTTCTTGCCCACCAGCGAACGGTAGTCTTTGCAGAGTTCCTTGGTCTGGCTTCGGCTCAGCACCACATTCTTGCGCTGCTCCTTCATATCGATTTCGTTGATGAATCGTCCGGCAATCATCTCCGTCTTGTCGATTTTGGGATGTGTAGGAGCCACACCCACCAATGACTGGCTTGCCACATAATTATCACCGTAGTTGATATTTACGTTATACTGTTCCAATCTTCCACCCACATCATCTACGTACTGGCCGTAGGTCTTGTTACTGATGAGGATATCCTTGTCGTTGAGCGTGATGCTTCTGCCTTCCTTCAGTCCCTTGTAAGCCTTGGAGGTTTCGCCCGGGAATACTCGCATGGAGTTGGCTAGGAATCGGGTGCTTTGCTGCAACTGGGCATTAATCAGTCCGTTGCCGGCGCCCAGCAGAAATATCAGCATGAAGATTCCCCAGGCAACGGCAAATCCCGTGAGCGAAGTGCGGAGCTTGTTGCGCTTCGACGTACTCCAAACCTCTGAGAGGAGTGAAGAGTGTAGAGTGAAGAGTGAAGAATTCATATGCATTGTGTATTGTTTTAAAAATTAATAACCCCGAAGAGATGTCAGAGAAAGACAATTGGATTCTTCACTCTTCACTCTTCGTTCTTCACTTACTTTACGTAGTCTTTCGATACGAGATGGTGGTCTCTGTTGTCTTCGATGCTTCCGATGAGTCCGTCCTTGATATGGATAACCTTATCGGTCTCGTTGGCTACACCGCTTTCGTGGGTTACCACCACGATGGTCATTCCCTCTTTCTGGTGCAGTTTCTTCAGCAGGTCCATCACTTCCACGCTCGTTTTGGAGTCGAGGGCTCCGGTAGGCTCATCGGCAAGGATGATTTCGGGTTTGGTGATGAGGGCACGGGCGATGGCTACACGCTGCTTCTGTCCTCCCGACATCTCGTTGGGATAATGGTTGGCCCATTGCTTCAAGCCCAGTTTTTCTAGATATTCCATCGCCAGTTCGTGGCGCTTCTTGCGGCTCACGCCTTGGTAGAAGAGTGGAAGCTCTACGTTTTCCACCGCCGTCTTGAACGAGATGAGGTTGAACGACTGGAAGATGAAGCCAATCATCTTGTTGCGGTATTCGGCAGCACGGGTTTCCGAGAGGTCTTTGATGAGCACATCGTTGAGTCGGTATTCGCCCGTATCGTAGTTGTCGAGAATACCCAGTATATTTAATAAGGTGGATTTTCCCGAGCCGGAGGCACCCATGATGCTGACGAACTCGCCACGTTCGATGTCGAGGTCGATTCCCTTCAGCACATGGAGTGGCTGAGCACCCTGGTAGGTCTTGTTGACGTCTTTTAGATGAATTAATGACATGTTACTTTCGTTTTATGGATATCAATTTAAACCATTAGACGCTTGCAACTTTCAGAAAGTTGCAAGCGTAACTCTTTTTTTAAAACGTTATTACATACACCTTATTATATATAAGGCAAAAACAGAAGCTATAAATATATATTTGAGGATGAATAGTGTCATCATATCTTTATCTTTTTGAGATTCTTCTCCAACTCTTCCTTCACTTCATCGATGGAGATGTCGAGAAGCTGCATTTGTCGGGCGAGTTCCGGGAGTCTTTCCTTCATAAACTCCTTCTTGCGGGTCTTCTTGATCTGCTTCTTGGCTCCTGCGGAAACAAAGTAGCCCAAGCCTCGCTTGTTGTAGATAATCTCATCGGTGGCAAGCAGGTCGTATGCCTTCACGGTTGTGTTGGCGTTTACCTCCAGCAGTACGGCGTATTCCCTGACGCTCGGTATTCGCTCGTCTTCCTTGTACTTGCCTGCCAGAATCTCATCGCTCAATCGTTCGGCTATCTGTACGTATATTGCTTTATCATTACTGAAATTCATAATCTTCAATTTTAATTTCTTAGATGTTGATCCACTTGTTGCAGATAACCTGCATACGGATGAAGAGTTTGTAGGATGCCCAATAGTTGAAGGCAGCCAAAGCCAGGAATACTGCAGACGAGGTGAATACAGCACAATATTGAGCAGAAGAACCCTCTTCGATGTGCAAGGTTCCTACGAAATCAAGCCATCCGGCTTCACCCAGTTCGTTGATAATATAACCCAAAATCAGACAAAGTGCCAATCCCGTACATGCTGTCAGAAGCACAGGAAACTTGCGGTAGAAGGTTCCTCCCAGGGTTGCGAAGGAATGGGAAAATATCAGGAAGGAGTAGCCTGCCAGAATTGTTTGCCAAGAATTGTCTATTGGTGAAAGGGCAAAAATGGTGTGGCTGAGTACTGGCCATGTAAGGCTGATATGGAAGCCTGGAGTGATGAAAAAGCTAAAGATGAGCTGGATAATATCTGAAATGACCAAGGCTCCTAGCAAAGTCACAAGACCACCAACGGTAACAACCAAAAATCGAGCCACATATTTTTCCAGGTTAGTGGCAGGAAGCATCAGGAAACTTTCGCGCTGTAACTTGGTCTTCATGTTTCTGAAGATGCAAGATGCCAATACGTAAATGACCATAAAAGAAATGAATCCAAAGAACATATATGCGGATTTCTTATAACTGTCGGTCATGGCATCTAGTTCATGGGATGCTGCAATAAAGCCACTAATTCTGTAAAGCCGGATGATGTTTGTGATTGAAAAACAGATGGCGAGTCCTACAATAACTCCCAAATTATGGGTCCAGTTGTTTAATACATCCCAACGGATAATCATTCCTAATCTATGTAAATCGAAATTCTTTTTCATAATCGTCTAATCATTTAATTTTTTATTAATCACTGCATTGAAGAGCAATTCCAGGTTCATCTGTGTTTCCTGTTCACCCTCCTGTCGCTTGCAGATGGCGGCATTGCCCTGCAGGGTTGGCTCGGCGTAGAGCACAGTGTCGTCCATTTCCTGTGGGTTGCGGTACTCGAAGGTGTATTTCCCGCAGATGTCTGAAACCGATGCATCGAGCAGGAGCTGGCTCTGGTTCATGATGATGATGTGGTCGAGCAGTGACTCTACATCGTGCACTTGGTGAGTTGAGATGATGAGGGTGCGGTCTTCCGTCATGTTGTTGGCGATGACCTTACGGAACTGGCTCTTCGATGGGATGTCGAGACCATTGGTTGGCTCGTCCATCAGAAGAAAGCGGGTACCCGTGGCGAGTGCGAAACTCATGAATACCTTCTTCTTCTGTCCCATCGAGAGTTCGTTCAACTTGAAAGAGAGTGGTAAATCAAAATCCTTGAGGCAACGGTCCAGCACTTCCTGCGAGAAGTTAGGATAGAACCCCTGGTTCATCTTCACGTAGGTGGCGAGGGAAACGTTGGGCAGTTCAAACTCCTCGGGCACCATGAAGATGTCCTTCAGCATCTCGGCTTTGCGGTCTTGTGCCGAAATGCCATCCACGAGAACGGTACCTTGTTGCTGGCGGAGCAATCCGCTGATAAGATAGAGCAGGGTACTCTTGCCTGTACCGTTCTTACCAAGCAAGCCATAAATGTTGTTCTCCTTGAGTTCCAAAGAGAAATCTCTAAATACAAGGTGCTTGCTACCTGGGTATCTGAAATCAATGTCTTTAATCTGTATCATAATCTTTAATGTTTTAGTGTACTACTTCAATAGAACACTGCAAAGGTATGCTTTTCTGCGATAAGTTCCAAACTTTTGGGCAATTATTTTCATACTTTAACGTATTGTTAACAATTCCACCTTATTATATTATAAGAAGAGTATGATATGGATGAATGTCTTGTAATATAGAACTTTATAAAAAAACAAAGGCATCGGAAAGCAAAAACTTCCCGATGCCTTGATGCTTTTTATTAAGTCGTTTAGATATATTTCATGAGAATATCCCAAACTGCAATGATGTGGCAGATACTACCAGCTAAAACGAAAAAATGGAACACGGAATGCATGTATTTCTTCTTGTTGATACTGTAGAATACGGCGCCCGTAATGTAGCAGACGCCTTCGGCAATAATCCACCAGACTGTGGCGGTGGATACGGAGTCTATCAAAGGTTTAAAGGCAACCAGTACCGACAATCCCATGCCTACAAAGCAGATGGTCTCCAGGTTGCTGTGATCCTTGAGTCTGGCAAAACTCATGATGGTTCCGGCAATGGCGCAAGCCCAGATAAAGATAAAGAGGCTCCATCCCCAATATCCCTGGTCTCGCATCGCAATGAGCGTGATTGGCGAGTAAGAACCGGCAATATGCCAGTAGATGGCGGCATGGTCCCATTTGCGTAGTCGCTCCTTCCATTTGCTCCAGGCAGAAACTGCATGGTAAACCGTTGAGGCGATGTAAGACATCAGCATACCGAACAGATAGAGGATAACTCCCGCCGTAGCCCATCCGTTATGCATCGTAAAACACCAATATAAGAAGATGGCTCCCACGACAAAGCCCATCAGGATACCTCCTGCATGCGACCATGAGTTCCAAAGTTCTTCTTTATGACTGAAATGTATCTTTAGTTTCATATCTCTATATATCTTTTCGTTACACATTCTGCTGATTTTGAAAAATAGGGCATTCAAGCCACTATACCTAAATCGTTATCAGCTATAACATTGCAAAGATACTAAGAATTTCTTAAAGTGGACTATCTTTTAGGAATTCTTTCGATTTCTAAAGTGTTTTCTTTGCTTTATTTGCTGATTGTTTGTCCTTTTCTGCTTTTTTCGAAAAATAAATCAAAAAAGTATTGGAGTGTATTGGATTTTTTTATAATTTTGCGATGTGAAAATGAGAAATCATCTCTCACAAAATTGAAACTATAAAAGCAACTAATAACTTAGAAAGGTAATATGAAGTTAAAATCAATTGCACTTATATTGATGACTGTCGCACTTCCGGCGATGGCAGAAAAAGTATCTGTAAATACAAAGGGTATGTCGCTCATTCTCGATGTTGAGAATGGAAAGCCTGCCCAGTATCTCTATTTCGGTACTAAGTTGAATCCTAACGATTTGCAGAATCTGAAGGTCGCTACTGATGGCCGTATGGATGCTTATCCGGCTTACGGACTGAATACTCCAGCTGAAGCAGCGCTTGCCATGCGTCATAGTGATGGCAATCTTTCAACTGCACTCGTGGCTACGGGCTGTGATGTGAAGAACGAAGGAAAAGCTTCTGTTACGACCGTTCATCTGAAAGATCCTGTATATAATATAAAGGTAGATTTGAAGTATCGTGCATACAATGATGTTGATATGATTGAGGCATGGACTGAGATTCTGAATGGTGAAAAGGGTACTGTTACCCTGACTACCTTCGCATCGGCTATGCTTCCTATCCGTCGTGGAGATGTCTGGATGAGTCATCTTTCCGGAACTTGGGCAGCAGAGGGACAATTGAGTCATGAAAAACTGCAGCCAGGAGAATTTGTAATCCGAAACAATGATGGTACCCGCAATTCGCATACCGATCATGCAGAAGTCATGTTCTCGCTCGATGGTAAAGGACAGGAAAATGCGGGTAATGTTATTGGTGCAGCTTTGGTTTATAGCGGAAACTATAAGCTGAAGACGGTTACCGATGATACCGAATATCATTATTTCTTTGCCGGTATTAATGAACAGAACTCTGAATATCATCTTAAAAAAGGTGAGACTTTCAAAACTCCTGCACTCGCTTTGACCTATTCAACACAGGGCTTGAGCGGTGCAAGTAGAAACTTCCATAAATGGGGACGCAAATATATCTTGGCACATGGAGATAAGGAGCGTGATATCTTGCTCAACTCTTGGGAAGGTGTTTATTTCGACATCAACCAAAAGGGAATGGGCCAGATGATGGCTGATATCCATAGTATGGGTGGTGAACTCTTCGTAATGGATGATGGATGGTTCGGAACCAAATATCCTCGTGTTACTGATAACTGTGCACTAGGCGACTGGGTGGTTGATACCAAGAAACTTCCTAATGGCATTGAAGGCTTGCTGAGCGATGCCAGGAAAAACCAGGTAAAGTTTGGTATCTGGATCGAACCGGAAATGACCAATACTACCAGTATGCTCTATGAGAAGCATCCTGATTGGGTTATCAAGGCTCCTAAGCGAGATGCTGTTCTGGGTCGTGGTGGTACCCAGCTGGTGCTCGATCTCTCTAATCCAAAAGTACAAGACTTTGTTTTCGGTGTAGTAGACAATTTACTTACTAAATATCCAGATATAGCCTACATCAAGTGGGATGCCAATATGGCCATTATGAATCATGGCAGCCAATACTTGTCTGCAGCAGATCAGAGCCATCTCTACATCGCTTATCATCAGGGATTTGCGAAGGTTATCGACCGTATTCGTGCTAAGTATAAGGATGTGGTGATTCAATGTTGCGCAAGTGGCGGTGGCCGTGCCAATTGGGGCATGCTCCGTGGTTTTGATGAGTTTTGGGTAAGTGATAATACGGATGCCATGCAGCGTATTTATATGCAGTATGGAACCAGCTATTTCTTCCCAGCCATCGCCATGGCAAGTCATATCTCTGCTGTGCCAAACCATACCGTATTCCGCACTACTTCTTTGAAGTATCGTATTGATGTGGCTATGAGCGGACGACTTGGAATGGAAATTCAGCCAAAGAATATGACGGATGAGGAAAAGGCTCTCTGCCGAAAGGCTATCTCAGAATACAAGGAGATCCGTCCTGTTGTTCAGTTTGGCGACCTTTATCGTTTGGTTTCTCCGTACGATAATCAGGGCTTGTCTTCTATTATGTATGTTAGTGAAGCAAAAGACAAGGCTGTCTTCTATTGGTGGAAATTGGCAAACTTCTATAATGTTCATTTGCCAAGAGTTAAGATGGCTGGTCTGGATGAGAATAAGATGTATAAGGTAAAAGAACTTGATGTAATTGATAACAAGCCTCTTGATTGTGAGGGAAAATCTTACTCTGGTAAGTATCTTATGGAACATGGCTTGGAAATGCCGTATGTTCATGAGGTAGACTGGGGGAAGAAGAACGACTGGTCGTCTCGTGTTCTCTATTTGGAGGCAGAATAGTTTTCTGGTATCATTTTATATGTATATGCGCATGCTTGTGTGCTCACACGCAGATATGAGCGCGTGTATGTATATAATAAAGTGTTTGGTATTAAAATAAGTGCAAAATAAGATGTAAATGTTAAAATACTGTTAATTTCTAAACTTTTTCTTGGAAATATTTGGCGGTTTCGGAAAATGTTTGTACTTTTGCACTCGCTTTTGAGAAATCAAGCGTTACTCAAAGCAATAAAGAAAGAGTTCTTTGAAAGATTTTACATAAACAGACAAGTAGTACAAGAAGCGGTTTTGGATTACACCTTATTATATAGGGAGTATAAAGAAACTGGGTAAAAGAAACGAACCGTCAAGCAATTGACAAGTCAGGTTTACTAAGCTTCAATAAACAAAAAGGATATTCGTCCTAAGTACAGACAACAAACAAACCAAGCCGCAAGGCTAGGTAAAAATGATATTTTACAATGGAGAGTTTGATCCTGGCTCAGGATGAACGCTAGCTACAGGCTTAACACATGCAAGT
>ERZ791575.281-NODE-281-length-26826-cov-6.259945_pt1 | contig 26826 bp, 21 predicted proteins | sample MGYA00509970_ERZ791575 | MGnify/ENA primary metagenome ERZ791575 (study PRJEB30046, sample SAMN00791935) | human gut metagenome | study: EMG produced TPA metagenomics assembly of the A metagenome-wide association study of gut microbiota in type 2... | reverse complement strand
GATATGGTTTTTTTGGTGGAAATATATTTTGTTTAATACAATTAATATAAATTTAATGATAATACTTGAAATATAAAAGTGATATTGTTATAATATTTATAAGTTATATATGAGTCGTTTTAATTTTGAATAATAATCATCTGGGAATTGGATTAGTTATGTCATATTTAGAAGCAGATATGTAATATTATGAGGCGTATAATAAGACAGGCTTATGGTATATACGAATTATAATATTGCACATATGTGATGCGCCTTATATGAAACGACAGTTACATAAAAAAAGGAGAACAGAAGAGTATGAATGTAAAAGATTCGATTAGGAAAAGACTGAATAAAAGCTTTGCTATCATTGCAGCTGTGTGTAGTGCTGGTCTTATTGCCTGTGGAGTTGCTTTATTTGTAATAAGTATGCAGTACCATAGTGCAATTGAGAATTATGGATTTTCACAGGGCGATATTGGTAAGGCAATGGCAGTATTTGCAGATTCAAGGAGTGCCTTAAGAGCAGTAATTGGTTACACAGACATGAGCGAGATTACTTCTGAGAAGAATAAGTATGAGACAAAGAAGTCTGCGTTTGAAGATTATATGTCTGATGTGGAAGCAGGAGCGGTGACTAAAGCTGGAAAAGAAGCATATGCACAGGCTGAATCAGCTCTTAATGGTTATTGGACTAAGGCTGATGCTATATTACAGCAGGGAGCTACAACAGATAATGGAGCTTCTGGTGCAGCTCAGCAGAAGGAAATAGATGAACTTGGTCCTATGTATGATAATGTATATGCGGCATTAAAGAATATTATGGATATTAAAGTCAATAAGGGTAATCAGGTACAGGCTACACTTAAAATGGTTATGTATATTCTTTTAGTAGTTATAGTTGCAATAATTGCATTCAGTATATATATGTCTACACATCTTGGAAGAAAGATAGCTGATAATATTGAAAAGCCAGTTGCAGCATTAGCAGAGAGACTTAAAAAGTTTGCAGCAGGAGATCTTGATAGTGAATTTCCTGAGAATGAAGTTGATGATGAAATTGCTTATATGAATGCTGTTGCTAAAGAGATGGCTGCCGATCTTAATCTCATTATAAGTGATATGAGCAGACTTATGGATGAGATGGCTGGAGGTAACTTTAAGATAAAGACAGATATCGAAGACATGTATGTTGGTAAGTTTGTTAATCTTAAGGATGCAATTCGTAACATGAACAGAAAGATGGATGCTACACTCAAGAGTGTTGATGAATCAGCTCAGCAGGTAACAGTTGGTTCAGAAAATTTAGCACAGTCAGCACAGGATCTTGCAGAAGGTGCTACAGAACAGGCCGGAGCTGTTGAAGAGCTTCAGGCTACTATAGCTACACTTACAGAGCAGATTGCCGCTGTAGCAGAGAACTTAGAGCAGACAAGTGATAAGGCTGTATCTTATGCTAAGAATGCAGATGCAAGTAAGGTAGAGATGCATACACTTATGGAAGCTATGCAGCATATCAGTGATACATCTAAGAAGATTGAGAATATTATTTCTGATATCGAAAGCATTGCAAGCCAGACAAATCTTCTTTCTCTTAATGCAGCTATTGAGGCAGCAAGAGCAGGAGAAGCAGGTAAGGGCTTCGCAGTCGTTGCTGAACAGATTAGAATGCTTGCTGACCAGAGTGCCCAGTCAGCAGTTGATACAAGAACACTTATTGAAGGTGCTCTGAATGAAATTGAAGAAGGAAACACAGTTGCTATTAAGGCTGCTGAATCCTTGGATTCGGTTGTTCAGGGAATTAACGAAATTGCTGATACATCTAAGCAGCTGAGTGAAAACTCTAATGTTCAGATTGCGGCTATGAGAGAGGCTGAAAAGGGAATCGAACAGATTTCAGAAGTTGTACAGTCTAACTCAGCAGCTTCAGAAGAGTGTTCTGCAACAAGTGAAGAGCTTTCTGCACAGGCAGAAGCTATGAGCGAATTGATTTCACAGTTCACACTTAGAGATTAATTAATATTGAAGAATAAAATGTATTGTGTTATAATTAATCAGATAATGATTGTTATAGTGCAATACATTTTTTTATTGATTACATAACAATCAGTACACAGATGTCGGACAAATGGAGGATAAAGATGGGCTTATTCAGTGGCAAAGCTGATGCATCAGATAGTTCTAAGGATATATTCAGCAGAATTGATAAGGAAGCTTCAAAAGCTGATATGATGGTTAATACACTTGGTGACAGCGATCTTGCAAAGCTGTCAGCAGGTATGAAGAGCGAGCTTGCACAGGCAGAAAAGAAGAATTCAATAACAGATAAGCTTGAGGCAGAGCTTCACAATGATGGTAATGCAGCCAGGGTGGCAGAGAGTATTGGAAAGGAAGAGCCAAAGACAGAACTTGAGGAAATATCAGATGAAACTGCTGTTATAACAGCAGGACTTGTTGTAAGTGGTAATCTTGATTCAGTTGGTTCAATAGATATATTTGGTACTGTTGATGGGGATGTATCATGTAAGGGAAAGCTTACAGTAAGCGGAACTATAACAGGTACAACTATTGCAAAGGAAGTATTTGCCAATAATGCACATATTACTGGTAATGTGGAAGCAACGGGTTCTGCAAAGATAGGACAGGGAACAGTAGTTGTAGGTGATATAACTGCTACATCTGCTGTTATAGCAGGTGCTATTAAGGGTGATGTTGATGTAAACGGACCGGTTATAATTGATTCATCTGCTATTATTGTAGGAGATATAAAGTCTAAGTCAGTACAAATTAATAATGGCGCAACTATAAACGGAAGATGTTTACAGGTTTATGCAGATGTTGATGTAGAGTCTATATTTAATATAGGTTCAGACAAGAAGGATGCTAAGAAGAAAGAAGAAGCTCCAAAGAAGCCAGCAGCAAAAGAGACTAAGCCGAATGAAACTAAAGCAAAAGAGCCTGCAGTAAAAGAAATATCAAAGTAAGTTAAGGCAGCCAGAGGAATCCAATAATATTATATCGTAAATGACAGCTGTGCGCACACAGCACATACCGGTTATGCATATCGTGAAAATATTTAAAAGTGCGCAGAAATGAGGATTAAGATGAAAGATATTAAGAGAGTAATACTTAAGCTTAGTGGTGAAGCTTTATCAGGAGATAAGAAGTCGGGTTATGATGATGAGCTTATAATAGACATCGCAAGACAGGTAAGCCAGATTATAGATAAAGGAATTAATGTAGGTGTGGTTATAGGCGGCGGTAACTACTGGAGAGGCCGTTCTAATGACAATATCGACAGAACAAAGGCTGATCAGATAGGTATGCTTGCAACTATTATGAACTGCATATATGTATCTGAGATATTCCGTTCACAGGGAATAAAAACTAATATACTTACACCTTTTGAGTGTGGAAGTATGACAAAGCTTTTCTCTAAGGATAGAGCTAATAAGTACTTTGAGAAGGGAATGGTTGTATTCTTTGCAGGAGGAACAGGACATCCTTACTTTTCTACAGATACAGGAATTGTGCTAAGAGCTATAGAGCTTGATGCAGATGCTATCCTTTTAGCTAAGGCTATTGATGGTGTATATGATAGCGACCCTAAGCTTAACCCTGATGCCAAGAAGTATGACAAGATATCTATCACAGATGTAGTAGACAAGCATCTTGGAGTTATTGATATGACAGCTTCTGTTATGTGTATGGAGAATAAGATGCCACTTATGGTATTTGGTCTTAATGAAAAGGACAGTATAGTTAATGCACTTTCAGGAAAGTTTAATGGAACTATTGTCACGGTTGAATAATATATCTTATAATATACCGGTCATAACTTAATAATTAGAGTTGATTATTACGCAATATTATTGTAATATGAGAAAGTAGCAGTTTATATAGTGAATCAGCGTTCTGTATGTTTGCAGAATTATAATAAGTTTAAGAAAGAGAGTATTGATAATGAGCGATATCAGAGAATATGAAGAAAAGATGAAAAAGTCTGTAGAGGCTTTAAAGGAAGATTATACAACAATCAGGGCAGGAAGAGCTAATCCACATATCTTAGATAAGATTAAGGTAGACTACTATGGTACACCTACATCACTTCAGCAGGTTGCCAATATCTCAGTTCCAGAGGCACGTATGATTCAGATTCAGCCTTGGGAAACAAGCCTTATAAAGGATATTGAAAAGGCTATCCTTGTGTCAGACTTAGGACTTACACCTAACAATGATGGTAAGGTTATAAGACTTATATTCCCTGAACTTACAGAGGAAAGACGTAAGGAGCTTGCAAAGGACGTAAAGAAGAAGGGTGACAATGCCAAGGTTGCTATAAGAAATGTAAGACGTGATGCGAATGACGCAGTTAAGAAGGAAAATAAGGCTGGAGATATTTCAGATGATGAGGCTAAGAACTTAGAGGATGAAGTTCAGAAGCTCACAGATAAATATGTAGCTCAGATTGATAAAGCAATCGAAGAGAAGTCCGCAGAGATACTTACAGTATAAAAATGAGTGGTAAAGGCTGTTGGTTAATGCAACAGCCTTTATTTTTACAAAAAGTAGTCAGGATTAAACATTTGCTTTATGATATAAAAAGTGGAAAGTGGAGATATATATGGATAACTTTAATGAAGAATTAGGATTAAAGATACCTGCACATGTCGCTGTTATTCTTGATGGTAATGGACGCTGGGCCAAGAAAAGACATATGCCACGTACTTATGGACATATGCAGGGCAGCAAAGTAGTAGAGGATATGTTATATGTAGCAGATGACCTTGGAATAAAGTACTTTACGGTATATGCATTTTCAACAGAGAACTGGAAAAGGTCGATAGAGGAAGTAGGTACACTTATGAATATATTAAGAAAGTACCTTAAGGACTGTGTAAAGAAGTCTATGAAGAATAATGTAAAATGCCGTGTAATAGGAAGAAAAGAAGAACTCAGTGAGGATATAATAGAAAGTATCAATAATCTTGAGGAAAAGACTAAGAATAATACAGGTCTTAACTTTACCATAGCCATAAACTATGGTGGAAGAGATGAGATAGTAAGAGCTGTCAGAAAGATAGCAGATAAGGTTAAGGCAGGAGAGATAGAGACATCTGATATAGATGAGGCTATGATAAGCGATAATCTTGACACAGCAGGAATACCTGACCCTGACCTTCTTATAAGAACAAGCGGAGAGCAGCGATTATCTAACTATCTGCCATGGCAGCTTGCTTATACAGAGTTTTACTTTACAGATGTGTACTGGCCTGACTTTAACAGGGAAGAGCTTATAAAGGCTTGTGAAAAGTACAACAAGAGAGAAAGAAGATATGGCGGAGTTAAGGAGGAGTAAGCTTTGTTAAAAAGAGTAATAAGTGGAATATGTCTTGTTGCCATAACTGCTCCTGCGCTTTACTTTGGTGGCTGGTTTTTATATGCACTGTGTCTTGTTATATCACTTGTCGGCAACTTTGAGCTTTTAAGGGTTGCAGGACTTGAGAAAAGTCCGCTTGGAATATGCGCATATGTGGCTACAATAGCCTATTATATGACAATGCTCAGTCCAGACCACAGATACAGCATACTCGTGCTTGTGGCAGCATTTCTTGCGCAGATGTCGGTGTATGTATTCACATTTCCAAAGTATAAGGCGGAAAACGTTATGTGGTCATTCTTTGGCATAATATATGTGACTGTGATGCTTGCATATATATATGAAACAAGAACACTTGATAACGGAGTATATCTTGTATGGCTTATATTTGTTTCGTCATGGGGCAATGACACATTTGCATACTTTACGGGTGTGCTTATAGGAAAGCATAAGATGGCACCTGTATTATCACCTAAGAAGTCAGTTGAGGGTGCTGTCGGCGGAATAGCCGGAGCTACAATACTTGGTATAATATATGGAAGCATAGTGAGTACAAGGATGTCAGAGGTTATAGGAAGTCCTGTGCTTACATTTGCAGTTGCAAGCTGTGTTGGGGCAATGCTAGCCATAGTGGGCGACCTTGCAGCCTCAGCTATCAAGAGAAATTATAACGTAAAGGACTATGGTAAGCTTATTCCGGGTCATGGTGGTATATTAGACAGGTTTGACAGCGTAATATTTACAGCACCTGTTGTATACTGGGCGATAGTTATTATCAATGGACTTGGAATGTAAGCAAAGTCAGAAAGGGGTTAGTTACGATGAGAGGTATATCAGTACTGGGTTCAACAGGCTCTATAGGAACACAGACACTAGATGTTATAAGAAGAAATAATGATATAAAGGTTGTTGCACTTGCAGCAGGTACAAGGGTGGATGACCTTGAAAAGCAGGTAAGGGAGTTTAAGCCTGAGCTTGTGTGCATAGGAAGTGAAAAGCTTGCAGATGAGCTTAAGATTAAGCTTTCTGATGTTGATGTAAAGATAGTATATGGCGATGAAGGTCTTGTTGAGGCAGCTACTATTGAGAGCGCAGATATAGTGCTTACAGCTGTTGTAGGTATGATGGGCATTGTTCCTACTATAGAGGCAATAAAAGCACATAAGGATATTGCACTTGCCAACAAGGAGACACTTGTAACAGCGGGTCATATTATTATGAAGCTTGCAAAAGATAACGGAGTTAATATATATCCGGTTGACAGTGAGCATTCAGCCATATTCCAGTCACTTAACGGTGAATATAAAAGAGAGGTTGAAAGAATTCTGCTCACAGCTTCAGGCGGACCGTTCAGGGGTAAGAAGAGAGCTGACCTTGCCAATGTAACACTTGAGGATGCACTTAACCATCCTAACTGGGCTATGGGACGTAAGATAACTATAGATTCTTCAACTATGGTAAACAAAGGACTTGAAGTTATGGAGGCACAGTGGCTTTTTGACGTGCCATCATCCAAGGTATGTGTGGTTGTCCAGCCACAGAGTATAATACATTCCATGGTTGAGTTTGTGGATGGCGGTATTATGGCACAGCTTGGAAGTCCTGATATGAGACTTCCTATCCAGTATGCGCTTTATTATCCACACCGTAGAGAGCTTAACACTAAGAGAGTAGATTTCTTTGAGCTTGGACAGATAACATTTGAAAAGCCTGATATGGAAACCTTTAAGGGACTTAAGCTTGCTTATGAGGCTTCTGATAAGGGCGGTAATATACCAACAGCTTTTAACGCAGCCAATGAGCTGGCAGTTGCCAGGTTCTTAGACAGAAAGATAAAGTATCTTGATATACCAGATATTATAGAGTACGCTATGAATGAGGTAAGCTTTATTGATAACCCGTCAGTAGATGAGATTCTTGATACAGAGAAGAGTGTATATGAGATGATCGGAGGAAAGTGGTAAATTGGTTATAAATGTAATATTGGCGATTCTTGTACTCAGTATAATAATCATAATACATGAGTTCGGACACTTTATAGTTGCAAAGGCTAATGGAATAACGGTAGTCGAATTCTCATTAGGCTTTGGGCCTAAGCTTATACATTTTAAAAAGGGCGAAACAGAATACTGTTTAAAGCTGCTGCCTTTCGGTGGTGCGTGTATTATGCTTGGTGAAGATTTTCTTGAAGCCGATGAGGATGAAGATGAAGATACAACAGCGAATGAAGATAAGTCAGGCTATGAAAATACTACAGACAATATAGATAAATCTTCATACGGTCAGACTGCCGGTGGTTATATGTCACAGAAAGCAAAGGATGAGGCGCTTGAACAGGGATATGATATGTCAAAGTCATTTGCAAACAAGTCAGTGTGGTCAAGAATAGCTGTTATAGCGGCAGGTCCTCTGTTTAACTTTCTTCTTGCTTTCGTGTGTGCAGTTGTCATAGTTGGAAGCATAGGCTATGATCCTTGCAGGGTTGATGTGCTTTATGCTAACTCTCCAGCAGCAGAGGCAGGTCTTCAGGAGGGTGACGTAATAGTAAAGGTCAACAACCAGAAGGTTACATTTTACAGAGATTATTCTTTCTACAGATATTATCATGCTGACGAGCAGATGAATATAACATATATCAGGGATGGACAGAAGTATACAACAACACTTATGCCTGAGTATGTAAAGCAGGAAAAGTACCAGATAGGTATAACACTTGAACAGAATGGAACTATCGATGCAGTTGGTGATGGTACACCAGCGGCTGCTGCCGGCATAGAAAAGGGTGATAAGATAACAGCCATCAATGGTGTATCAGTAGATAACAGCACACAGATAAGCGAGCAGATAAACAAGTGCAACGGACAGAGCATAGATGTTACAGTACAAAGAAATGGTGGCAATGTGACACTCTCAATGACACCTGATTATGTTGAGAATGAGTATTACTATACAGGCTTAGCGTGCTATGGTGCAAGAGAAAAGGTATCTCCTGTAGGAACGCTTAAGTATGCAGTAAAAGAGGTTGGCTACAGTGTTAATACTGTTATAAAAAGCCTTGGCATGATGTTTACAGGAAAGGTTGGTATCAATGACCTTTCGGGTCCAGTCGGAACTGTAAGCATAATGAGTGATATTGTAGAAGAGAGTAAGGCAGATGGTGCATTTTATGTGTTCCTCAATCTTCTTAATCTTGCAGGGCTTATAAGCTCTAACCTTGGTGTTATGAATCTTCTTCCGATACCGGCACTTGACGGCGGAAGACTGGTATTTCTTGTGCTCGAGGTGTTAAGAGGAAAGCCTGTAAAGAAGGAACACGAAGGAATAGTGCATTTCGTAGGAATGATACTGCTTCTTATACTTATGGTTTATATTATGTTTAAGGATATAAGAGGCTTATTCTGATAAGGATATTGGGATAACGTGTAATCTGATAATTATCCGGTATCCGGCATATACAAGATATACTGTGATAAAGTGCGACAAGGGCAGCAGAAAAGGAGGTTTTTATGTACAGGGATAATACAAAGATTATAAAGATAGGTGATAAGCTTATTGGCGGTGGTAATCCGATTATGATTCAGTCGATGACTAATACACATACAGAGGATGTAAAGGCTACTGTAGAACAGATATTAAGGTTAGAAAAGGCAGGATGCGATATTATAAGATGTACAGTGCCAACTATAGAAGCTGCCAATGCGGTAAAAGAGATTAAAAAGCAGATTCATATTCCACTTGTTGCAGATATACATTTTGACTATAAGATGGCTATTGCAGCTATGGAAAATGGTGCTGATAAGATAAGAATTAATCCCGGTAATATCGGTGGTACAGACAAGATTAAAGCTGTTGTTGATGTTGCAAAGTCAAGAAATATACCTATAAGAGTAGGCGTAAACAGTGGTTCTCTTGAAAAAGACCTTGTAGAAAAGTATAATGGTGTTACAGCAGAGGGTCTTGTTGAGAGTGCTCTTGATAAGGTTAAGATTATCGAGGACTTAGGATATGATAATCTTGTTATAAGTATCAAGTCTTCTGATGTGATGATGTGTGTAAAGGCGCATGAGCTTATAGCAAAGCAGACTGATTATCCGCTGCATGTGGGCATAACAGAGTCAGGAACTATATTCTCAGGAAGTATAAAGTCATCTATCGGACTTGGTCTTATACTTAATCAGGGCATCGGCGATACGATAAGAGTATCACTTACAGATGACCCGGTAAGAGAGGTCGAGGCTGCAAAGCTTATATTAAGAACGCTTGGTCTTAGAAAAGGCGGAATAGAGGTTGTATCGTGTCCTACCTGTGGAAGGACAAAGATTGACCTTATAGGTCTTGCATCTAAGGTTGAGGAGCTCGTTAAGAACTATGACCTTGACATAAAGCTTGCTGTTATGGGTTGTGTTGTCAATGGTCCCGGTGAAGCTAAGGAAGCTGACCTTGGAATAGCAGGCGGTGATGGCTGCGGAGTTCTTATAAAGCACGGAGAGATTATAAGAAAGTTTGACGAAGATAAGCTGTTATCAGTGCTAAAGGAAGAACTTGATAACTGGCAGGCATAAGAGGGAAGAGAGATTATGTATAAGTTTTTGGATGTTTTCAGAACATTGAAGCTGCCAGATGATATAAGAGTATATATGGAAAATGTGGAGGTCACGAAGGTTTCGAAGACCTCCACTAATTCTCTTGCGAGAGTATACATTAAGAATGATAAAGTTATAAGTAAAAAGATTATATATAAGGTCGAAGATGCTCTAAAAAAGCAGATATTCCGTATACAGAATATGGATGTCAGGATTATTGACCGGTACAGGCTGTCAGAACAATACACTCCACAGACTATTATGGATGTGTATTATGACAGTATACTTTTTGAGTTAGAGAAGTACTGGACACTTGAGTATAATCTTTTAAAAAATTCAACGTGGGAGTTTGAAAAGAGCGACCTTTTGGTGCTTACACTTGAAGATGGATTCCTTGCAAGAACATATGCTGATAATCTGACAGACTACTTTAAGAAAATATATCTTAACAGATTTGGTTTTGAGATAGATGTTGAGTATAGGTATTCACATAAGACGGAGAGTCACTATGAAAGAGAAAATGCACATAAGTTAAACTTGCGTGTAAAACAGATAGAGGAACAGCTTCAGGCGGCAACGCAGAATGGTGAGGGAGATGCGAAGACTGTGAGTGAGGCTGATAAGAATAAGAAGAGAGCTGAACAGAAGGCGAAAGCAGCAGCATTTTTCAGTGAGAGAGGTGCCAGCGGAAAAGACCTTACAAGATACAGAAAGCCGGCTAATCAGGATGTTCTGTACGGTCGTGACTTCAATGATGAGATAACTGCTATAGACCAGTTAGAAACACCTGTTGGAGAGGTGGTTATCAATGGTATGGTTATGAGTGTTGAGCCAAGACAGATAAGAGATGAAAGAACTATCCTTTCAATAGCTGTTACGGACTTTACAGACAGTATTATAGTTAAAATGTTTATAAAGAATGAACAGCTTGAGGATATATATAGTTTTGTAAAGGAAGGCAATTTCCTTAAGATAAAAGGAATTGCAGCTATGGATAAGTTTGACCAGGAGATTACAATATCAAATGTTTCTGGCATAAGAAAAGGAACCGATAACAGAAGTGTAAGGACTGACCTTGCGCTCAATAAGCGTGTTGAGCTACACTGCCATACTAAGATGAGTGATATGGATGGTGTATCTTATGCAAGCGATATTATCAATCAGGCGATTAAGTGGGGACACAAGGCAGTTGCCATAACAGACCACGGGGTTGTACAGGCATTTACAGAAGCCTACCATACTATGCAGAAGCTCTGGGGCAAGTATGAGGCAAAGGGGGAAAAGCTTGACTTTAAGGTTATATACGGTGTTGAAGCATATCTTGTGGATGACACTAAAAAGATAGTAACTAATCCAAAGGGACAGGACTTTTCGGGTGATTTCGTGGTATTTGACCTTGAAACAACAGGTTTCTCGGCACTTGTGGATAAGGTGATTGAGATTGGAGCTGTAAAGATTAGAAATGGAGAGATAGTAGACCGTTTCTCAACATTTGTTAATCCTAAAGTTCCGATATCCTTCCGAATAGAAAATCTTACGGGAATAAGCGACCAGATGGTTATGGGTTCTAAGACTATAGAGGAAATTCTGCCGGAATTCCTTGAGTTCTGTGAGGGCTGTGTTATGGTTGCGCACAATGCTGAGTTTGATATGAGTTTTATTATCAATAATGCAGAAAGACAGGGGCTTGAATTCTCACCATCATATATTGATACAGTGCTTCTGTCGCAGTTTCTTATTCCTGCACTTCATAATTATAAGCTGGATACACTAACTAAGCATCTTAATGTAGTGCTTGATAACCACCACAGGGCGGTTGATGATGCAGAGGCGACAGCGCATATATTCCTAAAGCTTATCAAAATGCTTGCGGACAGGGATATATTCACGCTTGATAAGCTCAATGAGGAGGGGGCGCTTGATGAAGAATCTATAAAGAAGCTTCACCAGTATCACTGTATTATTCTGGCAGCCAATGAGATGGGGAGAATTAATCTTTACAGACTTGTGTCAGCATCACATATGAAGTACTTTAACAGATTTCCAAAGATTCCAAAAAGTCTTGTGAACCAGTACAGGGAAGGCCTTATCATAGGAAGTGCATGTGAGGCGGGTGAGCTGTTCCGCGCCATGGTAAATGGACGTTCTGATGCTGAAATTGCAAGAATAGTAAGTTTTTATGATTATCTTGAAGTCCAGCCTATAGGTAATAACAGGTTTATGATAGAAAAGGAAGATTACTATGTAAAGGATGAGGAAGACTTAAGAGATCTTAACAGGAGAGTTATATCGCTTGGGGAGAAGTTTGACAAGCCTGTTGTGGCTACGTGCGATGTGCATTTTCTTAATCCTGAGGATGAGATATACAGAAGGATTATTATGGCGGGCAAGGGCTTTGATGATGCCGACAGCCAGCCGCCGCTGTATCTTCACACGACTGATGAAATGCTTCATGAGTTCGATTATCTTGGAAGTGATAAGGCATATGAGATAGTTGTGACTAACACAAATAAGATTATGGATATGTGTGAGGAGATTATTCCGGTACGTCCTGATAAAAGACCTCCTGTCATCGAGAATTCAGACCAGATGTTAAGAACTATATGTCATAACAGGGCACATGAAATATATGGACCTGAGCTTCCGGAGATAGTTACGGAGCGTCTTGAAAGAGAGCTTAATTCAATTATATCAAATGGTTATTCCGTTATGTACATTATTGCACAGAAGCTTGTGTGGAAGTCCAATGATGATGGCTATCTGGTAGGTTCAAGAGGTTCGGTCGGTTCTTCATTTGCAGCTACTATGGCTGGTATTACTGAGGTCAATCCGCTGAGTCCGCATTATCTGTGCCCAGAGTGCTATTACGTTGACTTTTATTCAGATGATGTAAAGAAGTTTGCGGGTGGTGCAGGCTGTGATATGCCGGATAAGTTATGTCCGAAGTGCGGACATAAGCTTAATAAGCTTGGTTTTGATATACCGTTTGAAACTTTCCTTGGTTTTAAGGGAAATAAAGAGCCTGATATTGATCTTAATTTCTCTAATGAGTATCAGAGTAAGGCACATGCCTATACAGAGGTTATATTTGGCAAAGGACAGACTTTCAAGGCGGGAACTATTGGTACAGTTGCAGAAAAGACTGCTTACGGATATGTATTTAAGTATCTTGAAGAACGTGGAAAGGTAAAAAGAAGATGTGAGATAGAGCGTATCGCAAAGGGCTGTATTGATATAAGAAGGACAACAGGACAGCATCCAGGTGGAATAGTCGTGCTTCCTATCGGTGATGAAATACACTCATTTACACCGATACAGCATCCAGCCAACGATGTGAAGAGTGGTATTGTTACAACACACTTTGATTACCACAGCATCGACCATAACCTGTTAAAGCTGGATATATTAGGACATCTTGACCCTACTATGATTCGTATGCTGCAGGATCTTACGGGTATCGACCCTCTTGAAATTCCGCTTGACTCAAAGGAGGTTATGTCACTTTTTAAGGATACATCGGCACTTGGCATAAAGCCGGAGGATATAGGCGGCTGTAAGCTTGGTGCGCTTGGCATACCTGAGTTTGGTACTGACTTTGCCATGCAGATGCTTATTGATACCAAGCCACAGTATTTTTCTGACCTTGTACGAATAGCAGGACTTTCACATGGTACTGACGTATGGCTTGGCAATGCGCAGACACTTCTTAAGGAGGGCAAGGCTACTATATCGACAGCTATCTGTACAAGAGATGATATTATGATATATCTTATCCAGAAGGGACTCGAGAGTGAGCTTGCATTTACTATTATGGAAAAGGTAAGAAAAGGTAAGGGACTTACACCTGAATGGGAGCAGATTATGAAGGAACACGGCGTTCCTGACTGGTACATATGGTCGTGTAATAAAATTCAGTATATGTTCCCTAAGGCACATGCGGCGGCATATGTTATGATGGCGTGGCGCGTTGCTTACTGCAAGGTATTCTATCCACTTGCCTATTATTGTGCCTATTTTAGTATAAGGGCAGATGCCTTTGATTATGAAAAGATGGCTATGGGCAGGGAAAGGCTTGAATATTATCTTGATATGTATAAATCTAAGAAAGCAGATGGAACTATCGAAAAGACTGAGCTTGATGAGTACAAGGATATGCGTATTGTCCAGGAAATGTATGCAAGAGGCTACGAGTTTACACCGATTGACATATATAAGGCGAAAGCAAGAAGCTTCCAGATAATAGACGGAAAGATAATGCCATCCTTTAAGGTCGTATCCAAGATAGGTGAGTCGGCAGGTGAGTCTATAGAGATAGCGGCAAGGGACGGAAAGTTCTTATCAAAGGATGACTTAAGGCAGCGTGCCAGGATAGGTCAGACGGTTATCGAAAAGTTAAGTGAGTTGAAGCTGCTTGACGGAATGGCAGAGAGCAACCAGTTGTCTTTGTTTGATGTTATATAATTTTGACCCGCTCCAATATGAGCATAAAAGTGGGGATAGTCCAACGATATGCGAATATTAGGTGAAATTGTGGGAGTACGTGGCACGGAACAATCCGTAGGTACCATAGGTGGATAAATGACCTTGTGACTCTGGTATCTAATTTAAAGTATATTATGTTGCATATATTCATATATATGTGGTATATTGTGTAAGTTGCTGGTGTATCAATCTGTTTATACAGGTTGATATGCCTTTTGTATGAATAATATCATGAGGTGAAAAATGTTAAAAAAGTATCTTATATGTTTTTTAGTATCTATGGTACCTATTGTCGAGCTTAGAGGAGCTATTCCTATATCACAGGGTATGCAGCTTCCTTTGTTACAGTCTTATATAATATGTGTAATTGGTAATATGCTTCCAGTGCCTGTTATATATTTTTTTGCAAGACGTGTTCTTGAATGGGGAGCTGACAAGAAGTATATTGGCAAGTTCTTCACTTTCTGTATTGAAAAAGGACACAAGGGTGGAGAGAAGTTAAAGCAGAAGGCTGGTAACGGACTTTTTATAGCACTTCTTTTATTCGTTGGAATTCCAGTTCCAGGAACAGGTGCATGGACAGGAACACTTGCAGCAAGCTTTCTTGATATGGGCTTTAAGAAGAGCGTAATCGCAGTTCTTGGCGGCGTGCTGCTTGCAGGAGTTATTATGGGACTTGCATCGGCGGGATTATTTACAGCACTGTTTAGTCTGTTTTAAGACAAAGGGAAATTTGACAGAGCTATAATGAGTGATTGCGTTCAGGCATATTTGATGAAGAACGGACGACATAGAATAAGCGGATGCCTATAGCACAGACGGTATTCGACACCAGAAGATTTAATTTACGCGGGCAACGAGCTAAAGTCATATGCGGGCATATGACCTTGGCGACTGCCTCGATAACAATAAGAAACACGTTATGCGGGTTTCTCATTATTGGTTATTTCTAAGACTTTTCATATAGGTATTAACTGCGACCGCTACCGTTTGATACGGAACGTCCTGTCCCATACCGGGCTTCCACAGACATCCGCTTATTCTATGTCTGGCTGTGATAAATTGTATTAATTATGATAAAGTTAGTTAATAAAAAGAGTTTTATATTGAAAATCTGTTACAAAAGCCTTGGGATTATGTGTTTTTTCGATATTATAAAACAGGTAAAACCCAGTATTTATGCGGGTTCAGAAGAAAACTTCAATTTTTCTTCAAAATTTTTGAAAAAAATTGAAAAAAGTGCTTGACGGATTGGGTATTCAGGTGTATTATAATGAAGTGCTCAGCGATAAGCGCTGACACAAAGTATTAAAGATATGGCTTATTGGTCAAGTGGTTAAGACGTCGCCCTCTCACGGCGAAGACAGGGGTTCGACTCCCCTATAAGCTATTCTGAGTTATATTCGACTGACAAGAGTGGGCATTGATGTCCACTCTTTCGTTTTTATCCTGAAATATTTATCAGGGTCTGGCGGTATAGGCATATGTGAATGTGATTCAGTATCAAATTATAAGAAAGAGGTAGACATGGGTAAGAGAGAAGATTACGAGGCTAAGACGGAACAGCTTATAGCGCCTATCATCGCTGCCAATCATGTGGAACTTTTTGATGTGGATTACATTAAGGAAGGTCAGGACTGGTACTTAAGAGTCTATATCGACAAAGAAGGCGGAGTCACTATAGATGACTGTCAGGCGGTAAGCAGAGCTTTCAATGAGGTGCTGGATAAGGAGAATTATATTGCAGACCAGTATATATTTGAGGTGAGTTCTCCGGGACTTACAAGACCTTTAAAGAAAGAAAAGGATTATGAAAAAAGTATAGGACGACTGTTAGACATTAAGCTTTATAAGCCTGTTGAGGGTAAGAAGGAATACGCGGGTATCCTTAAGGAATATAATAAGGATATTATTATTATAGAGTCTGATGATACACAGATAACTATTGAAAGAAGCAATCTTGCTATGATTAGATGGGCTTATGTAGACTAGAAGCAGTTGATGGTGTGTATGTGAGTATAGTTTTAGATTAAATTATGGAGGATGATAAAGATGAATAAGGATTTAATACTTGCGATTGAGGCTTTGGAAAAAGAAAATGGTATCAGCAAAGAGATTATGTTTGATGCTATTGAAAAGTCTTTAATGGATGAGTATAAGGCAGAATTTGATAAGGCTGATAACGGAAGGGTATCACTTGACAGAATAACTGGAGATTTCCATATATATTCAGACAGAACAGTCGTTGAGAAGGTGGAAGTTCCAGAATTCAGAGAGAATAAGAAGGAAAAGTATGTTTCTGGTACAGAGATAGCCTTAGAGGATGCAAGAAAGATTAAGCCTGGATGTCAGATAGGTGATGTTATCACTATCGAGGTTAAGTCTGAAGAGTTCTCAAGAAAGGCTGCAAAAAATGCAAAGAACACCATTGTACAGACAATAAGAGAACAGGAAAAAAATGCACTTTATAATGAGCTTCATGATAAGGAAAGAGAAATTATTACAGGTGTAGTACAGAGAATTAACGATAATGGTGATATGACAATTGACATCGGAAGAACACAGGCGGTTCTTAAGGCTGATGATAAGTCAAGAGATAACAGCAGATTTAAGGATAAGGAATTCAAGCCAGGTGACAGAATAAAGGTATATGTTGTAAGTGTAAGCAACAGAGAAAGAAACGGACTTGGAATAAAGATATCAAGAAAGTCACCAGAATTCGTAAAGAAGTTATTTGAAGAAGAAGTAACTGAGATTAAGGATGGAACAGTTGAGATTATGGCAATCGCAAGAGAAGCTGGTTCCAGAACTAAGATGGCAGTAAGAGCAAATGTTCCACACGTAGACCCAGTTGGCGCATGTGTTGGTATTAACGGCGCAAGAGTTAAGAATATTGTAAATGAACTTGGCAGCGAGCAGATAGATATCGTTGAGTGGGACAGCAATCCAGCACAGCTTATTGTTAATGCACTCAGCCCTGCAAAGGTTGTATCAGCAGTCGCTGATGAAGAAGAAAAGAAGGCTAAGATAATTGTATCTGAACAGCAGTTATCACTTGCTATCGGTAAGTCAGGACAGAATGTAAGACTTGCAGCAAAGCTTACAGGATATGGTATAGATATAAAGAGCGAAGCAGATGCAGAGGAGTTTGAAGAAGAAACACAGGAAGCAGAGTCAGTATATGACAATGAAGAGATAGCTGATAGTGATATTCAGGCTGAACAGGAAACATATCCAGAAGATGAAGAAGCAGATGCAGCCTCTGACACAGAAGTTGTAGAAGAATAATATTTTTGGGAGTGATATTTTGGCAGCAGTAAAGAAGATTCCACAAAGACAATGTGTTGGTTGTAACCAGATGAAGAATAAGAAAGAACTTATTCGTATCCTTAAAACACAGGATGAACAAATCATAATAGACACAACGGGAAAGAAGAACGGCAGAGGGGCTTATATATGTCCTGATGCAGAATGTCTTAAGAAGGCAAGAAAGTCAAAGGGACTTGAGAGAGCTTTCAAGATGGCGATTGACCCGTGTGTTTATGATGAGCTTGAAAAGGAGATGAGTAATCTTGAATAATAGCAGAGCATTATCAATGATAGGTCTTGCAATGAAGGCCGGAAAAGTTGCAAGCGGAGAGTTTTCAACAGAAAAGGCTGTAAAAGAGCATAAGGCATATATGGTGATAGTAGCAGATGATTCATCTGATAATACCAAGAAGAACTTCAGAAATATGTGTGAGTACTATAAGGTTCCGGTGTATTTCTTTAGCAATAAAGAAGAGCTGGGACATGCGATAGGTAAAGAATTCAGGGCATCACTCGCAATCCTTGATGAAGGATTTAAAAATAGTATTGAAAAACATTTTAAGTAGATATTAGTAACTATTGGTGTATAATAACATATGGGTGTGGCAGATAGTTAGTAACACTGGTATGTTGGAAAAGAGGTCAAATGGCAAATATGAGAGTTCATGAACTGGCAAAGGAATTAAATATTTCTTCAAAGGATATAACTGATATGCTTAGCAATAATGAAAAGAAATACACAGCGATGAGCGGACTTGGAGAAGCTGAGATAAACAGCGTAAAAGGAAAGTTCAAGGCTAAGCCAGTTGCTAGTAACAATGCAGTAAAATCAGAACCTAAAAAGGCAGAAGAAAGAAACGTGAAAATACAGGAAAATAATAAAGTGGAAGAAAAGAAAGTAAATATAGAAAAGAAAGAACAGATAAAGTCAGAGGACGTTAAGGCATCAGCAGAAAAGAAGACATCTGCACAGGATGGAGATAAGAAGCACATATCACAGGTATATTTCCCACAGAACAGCCAGAAGTCTGATAACAGAGAAAGAAATAATAACAGAAGAGACGGCAATAACGGTAACTATAGAAATAACGACCGTAACAGAGACAACCGTGACAACAGGGATGGAAATAACGGCGGCTATAGAAATAATGACCGTAACAGAGACGGAAACGGCGGATACAGAAATAACGACCGTAACGGTTATGGAAACAGAGACAACAGAGACGGAAACAACGGCGGCTATAGAAATAATGACCGTAACAGAGATGGAAACGGTGGTTATAGAAATAACGACCGTAACAGCTATGGAAACAGAGATAACAGAGACGGAAATAACGGTGGCTATAGAAATAATGACCGTAATGGAAACAACAGCCATCGTTCTGGCAGAGACGGTCAGGGTTTTGCAGGTGCAAGAAGAAATGACAGAACTTCTTCAGCACCTAAGGATGATTTCATATTTGAGACAAAGCCGGATTCAAGAAGACCAGACTCAAGAAAGAATGACTCAAGAAAGAACGATAGAAAGAAGGATAATGAGGCAAAGGAAAATCTTAAGTTTGCTAACAGCAAGCATGAGAAGAAGCCGGCTTCAAAGCAGGAAAAGAAGGAAGAAGAAACAATTAAGCAGCTTATCTTACCTGACAGCCTCACTATAAAGGAACTTGCTGATAAGATGAAGGTTCAGCCATCAGCTATCGTTAAGAAGTTATTCCTTCAGGGTAAGATTGTTACAATTAATCAGGAAGTGGATTATGATACAGCAGAAGAGATAGCACTTGAGTTTAACTGCATATGTGACCATGAGGTTAAGGTTGATGTTATTGCAGAACTCCTTAAGGAAGATGAAGAGTCAGAGGACGATATGGTAGCAAGACCACCAGTTGTCTGCGTTATGGGTCACGTTGACCATGGTAAGACTTCACTTCTTGATGCAATCAGGGAAACACATGTAACAGACAAGGAATCTGGTGGTATTACACAGAAGATTGGCGCTTACATGGTTGATGTAGACGGACAGAAGATTACATTCCTTGATACACCGGGTCATGAAGCATTTACAGCTATGCGTATGCGTGGTGCACAGGCTACAGATATCGCTATTCTTGTAGTAGCAGCCGATGATGGTGTCATGCCACAGACTATTGAGGCTATTAACCATGCCAAGGCAGCAGGCGTTGAGATTATCGTTGCTGTTAATAAGATTGATAAGCCTAATGCTAATATCGAGAAGGTTAAGCAGGAGCTTACAGAGTATGAACTTATCGCAGAAGACTGGGGTGGTTCTACTACATTTGTTCCAGTATCAGCACATACTAAGGAAGGTATAGATGAACTTCTTGAAATGATTCTTCTTACAGCTGAGGTTAATGAATTAAAGGCTAATCCTAACCGTAAGGCAAGAGGTATCGTAATTGAGGCTGAGCTTGATAAGGGACGTGGTCCTGTAGCTACAATTCTTGTACAGAAGGGTACTTTAAGAGTTGGTGATGCAGTTGCCGCTGGTTCATGCTATGGTAAGATAAGAGCCATGATAGATGATAAGGGAAGAAGAGTTAAGGAAGCTACACCTTCTATGCCAGTTGAGATACTTGGTCTTAATGACGTACCTAATGCAGGTGAGATTATTATGGCTACAGACAACGAAAAAGAAGCAAGAAATATTGCTGATACATTTATCGCTGAAGGTAAGAAGAAGCTTCTTGATGATACAAAGCATAAGGTATCGCTTGACGCATTATTCGAGCAGATTCAGGCTGGTAATATGAAGGAACTTGACCTTATCATAAAGGCAGATGTACAGGGTTCAGTAGAGGCAGTTAAGCAGAGTCTTGTAAAGCTTTCTAATGACGAGGTTATCGTTAAGGTTATCCATGGCGGTGTTGGTAATATCAACGAGTCCGATGTAGTTTTAGCATCAGCTTCTAACGCTATTATCATCGGTTTCAACGTAAAGCCGGATAATCAGGCAAGAATAGTAGCTGAGAGAGAAAAGGTTGACTTAAGACTTTACAGCGTTATTTACAATGCTATCGAAGATGTTGAGGCAGCTCTTAAGGGTATGCTTGAGCCTATATATGAGGAAAAGATTATCGGTCATGCTGAAATCAGACAGATATTCAAGGCTTCTGGTGTTGGTAACATCGCAGGTGCTATCGTTACAGAAGGTAGAATGACTAAGGATTCTATTGTAAGAATTACGAGAGATAAAGAGCAGATCTATGAAGGACCTATCGCAACACTTAAGCATTTCAAGGATGATGTCAAGGAAGTTAAGGCGGGTTCTGAGTGTGGTATGGTATTCGAGAACTTCGGACAGATTCAGGAGGGCGATCTTGTAGAAGCCCACATTATGGTAGAAGTACCAAGATAAAAGCAAAGTTAACATATTCAAAGTATCCGGAGTATATGTGTCCGGGTACTTTAATGTTACAAAATATGAATTATAATAAAGTGTCAGAAAAAGGGGAACATAATGCGTAAAAACAGTGTTAAGAATACCCGTATCAATGGCGAGGTATTAAAAGAGCTTAGCAATATTATCCGCAGCGAAATCAAGGATCCAAGAATTAATCCTATGACTTCGGTTGTATCCGTTGAGGTCGCACCTGACCTTAAGACATGTAAGGCATATATAAGTGTTCTGGGTGACGAAAAGTCACAGCAGGATACTATTGCTGGTCTTAAGAGTGCAGAAGGATATATAAGAAGAGAGCTTGCAAGAACAGTTAATCTTCGTAATACTCCTGAGATTAAGTTTATACTTGACCAGTCAATAGAATACGGAATAAATATGTCTAAGCTTATAGATGAAGTTACAAAAAAGGATGATGAGAGTCATAAGAATTCAGACGAAAACATTTAAAATGTGACTGTTATAAGAATGGAGAATAAGAATATGAATGTGATTGAGGAATTAAAGGGTGCACATATTGTCGGAATAACAGGACATATAAGACCAGATGGTGATTGTACAGGTTCTACACTTGCATTATATAATTATTTAAAGAAAAATGCGCCGGATATGGATGTATCAGTATATCTTGAACAGCCGGGAATAGAATTCTCATATCTTAGTGGATATTCAGATATCAAGAATGCATTAGAAAATGGCAGAGAGTTTGATGCATTTGTTGTGCTTGACTGTAGTTCTATAGACAGAATAGAGCCTTTTGCGGCAGGTTTTGACAGTGCCAGGAAGACTATATGTATAGACCATCATATAAGCAATGACAGCTTTGCAGATATCAATGAAGTAAGACCTGACGCAAGTTCGGCATGTGAAGTGCTTTATGATACACTTGATGAAGAGAAGATAGACAAGGCGGTCGCTGAGTGTATATATACTGGAATTATACACGATACAGGAGTGTTCAAGTATAGCTGCACATCACTCCACACTATGGAGATAGCTGGAAAGATGATGCAGATGGGAATTGATTATTCTGATATAATTGATAACAGCTTTTACAAGAAGACATATGTACAGAACCAGATACTTGGAAGGGCACTTCTTGAGAGTGTGCTTTTCTATGACGGCAGATGCATATTCTCAAGTGTAACAAGAGATGAAATGGACTTCTATGGCGTCACAGGCAGGGAGCTTGGCGGCATAATAGAGCAGTTAAGGCTTACAGAGGGCGTTGAGGTGGCTATATTCCTGTATGAAACAGGTGATAATGAATATAAGGTCAGCTTAAGGTCTAAGAAGGATATAGATGTAAGCCAGATAGCTGTAAGCTTTGGCGGTGGCGGTCATGTAAGAGCTGCTGGTTTTTCAGCTAAAGGAACAGTGCATGATATAATTAACAGAATCGGTGCAATGATAGAAGGACAGTATTCTAAGATACAGGATTAAGACAGATATGTTTTTTAGAATAAAGGAGAGCTGAACGGTATGAACGGTATTATTAATGTATATAAAGAAAAAGGATTCACTTCGCATGATGTAGTTGCAAAGCTGAGGGGAATTCTTCATATGAAAAAAATCGGGCATACCGGAACGCTTGACCCGGATGCGGTGGGAGTTCTTCCGGTATGTCTTGGCAAGGGTACAGGTCTTGTGTCTATGATAACGGACTGGACTAAGACATACGAAGCGGTTATGCTGCTTGGAACTACCACGGACACCCAGGATACAAGCGGAACTGTATTGACCCAGTCGGCTGTTGAAGTCGATGAGAGAACTGTGCTTGAGATATGCAGCCAGTTTGAAGGTGAGTATGACCAGATACCGCCTATGTATTCAGCTCTTAAGGTGAATGGAAAGAAGCTTTATGAGCTTGCAAGAGCAGGTGTTGAGGTTGAGAGAAAGCCAAGAAGAGTTGTCATCAACTCTCTGAGGGTAAATGATATTAATCTTGAAGATGATGTAAAAACAGTCACAATTACGGTTGACTGTTCAAAGGGGACATATATAAGAACGCTGTGTGATGACATTGGAAAGAAGTTAGGCTGTGGAGCCTGTATGATGTCGCTTAAAAGAACAAGGGTCGGGGATTTTGTAATTGATGATACACTGACACTTAACCAGATAGCAGCGCTTGCGTTAAAAGGTGAGATAGAAGATTATATTGTAAGCATAGACGAGATGTTTTCAGATTATAGAAAGCTGACAGTTGATGCTGTCTATAACAGACTGCTTTATAATGGAAACAAGCTTCCTCTTGAGGCTATTGTAAGTGATGGCGGTGAGTCTCTTGATATGGAAAAGTTCAGAATATATGATGCCGAAGGAAGCTTTGTCGGTATATATAAGTATATAGGAGGACAGTTTGTCCTTGAAAAAATGTTTTATGATAATTCAGATACCTGAAAGGTGGTGCAGACCGGGGTGGAATACATACATGGGACTAAAGATTTCAAGCTTGAAGGCGCAAGTGCAGTAACACTTGGCAAGTTTGACGGTGTTCATCTAGGACACCAGAAGCTGATATCTATAGTCAGGGAAAAAGCAGAAGAGATGGGACTTTTGTCAGTTATGTTCACATTTGACAGAATTCCGTTAAGCATATGCCCACAGAAAAATCAGCATTTTCTGTCTACCAATTCTGAGAGAAGGGCTCTTTGTGAAAAGTATGGACTTGATGTAGAGGTTGAGTATCCATTTACAACAGAGCTTATGAATATGGAGCCGGAAGAGTTTGTTGAGAATATACTGGTTAAGCAGCTCAATGCGCGTGTCATAGTAGTTGGCACAGATTACTGTTTTGGAAAAAATAGAAGTGGTAATGTTGAGTTTCTTATTGCAAATGCAGTTAAGTACGGATATGAAACAATAGTTGTAGAAAAAGAAAAGTTTCAGGATAAGGATATAAGCAGTACATATGTAAGAGAGGAACTAAGGCTTGGACATATGGAAACGGTCAATGTACTGTTAAACAGACCATATTCGATATCAGGTGTGGTGGCTAAGGGCAATCAGCTTGGAAGAACTATAGATATACCTACAATTAATGTATATCCTACAGAGATAAAGCTGCTTCCACCTAATGGCGTGTATGCATCTAAGATACTTATCGATAATATCGAATACTACGGAGTGACTAATCTTGGCACGAAGCCGACAGTCAGTGACGGATATGAGATAAGTGTTGAAACTAATGTGTTTTACTTTGACAAGGATGTGTATGGAAACAAGGTTGAGGTCAAGCTTCTTCACTTTTTAAGACAGGAAATGAAGTTTGAAAGTATAGAGGCACTAAAAAAACAGATGGAAAGCGATGCAAGCTTTGCAAGAGAAATGTTTATGTTATAAGAGCCAAATAAAAACAAAAAAGTACTTGATTATATAGTCACTCTATGATATATTATCAACGTATGAGCCGCCACTCAGATTAGGGACACTCCGACCCGCATCTTAGTGACAGGTGATTAAAAAACAGGAGGATTATTAGAATGATATCTAAGGAAAAGAAAGCAGAAATTATCGCTAACTATGGAAGAAAAGCAGGAGACACAGGTTCTCCAGAAGTTCAGATTGCAATCTTAACAGAAAGAATTGCTGAATTAACAGAACACTTAAAGGTTAACCAGAAGGATCATCACTCAAGAAGAGGTCTTTTAAAGATGGTTGGTAAGAGAAGAGCCTTACTTTCTTACTTAAAGAAGAACGATATCGAAAGCTACAGAAACTTAATCGAGCGTTTAGGAATCAGAAAGTAATTATAAGGGCGGAGTTGTACCTATATCATATGTACAACTTCGCCCTGCTTTGTGTTTATATAGCTGGTGAATACTCAGGCAGTGATATATGCAAAGGTTTCCAGAAAATAGACAAAGCAACAAAGAGAATAACAGAAGGAATAACCGAGACCACTCAAAAGAATATCATTTTGTGAAATATTAAAGTATTTATTGTTATGGTGTTTTTTTGAGTTGTTTCGGACCTTCTGTTCAATAACTAAACTAAACAGCCAAAAGGCAGAAACGAGGAAAGCATGTTTAAACAGTACACAATGGAATTAGCTGGCAGAACATTAAGAGTTGATGTTGGCAGAGTATGTGCACAGGCTAACGGAGCAGCCCTTATGCACTATGGTGATACAGTAGTACTTTCAACAGCTACTGCATCTAAGGAACCAAGAGAAGGAATCGATTTCTTCCCACTTAGTGTTGAATTTGAAGAAAAGATGTACGCAGTAGGTAAGATACCTGGCGGTTTCAATAAGAGAGAGGGAAAGGCTTCTGAGAATGCTATTCTTACATCAAGAGTAATTGACAGACCTATGAGACCTTTATTCCCTAAAGATTACCGTAACGATGTTACACTTAATAATATGGTTATGGCAGTAGATCCAGAGTGCCGTCCTGAGCTTGTAGCTATGATTGGCGCTTCTATTGCAACATGTATATCAGATATCCCATTTGACGGTCCTTGTGCTATGACACAGGTTGGAATGATTGATGGAGAGTTCATTATCAATCCATCACAGGCACAGTGGCAGGAGGGTGATCTTCAGCTTACAGTAGCTTCTACTAAGCAGAAGGTTATTATGATTGAAGCAGGTGCTAATATCATTCCAGAAGATAAGATGATTGAAGCTATCTACATGGCACATGATATCAACCAGACAATTATCGCATTTATTGAGAAGATTGTAGCAGAGGTTGGTAAGGAGAAGCACGCATATGAGAGCTGTGCTATTCCAGCAGAAATGTTTGAGGCAATGAAGCAGGTTGTATCTCCAGAAGAGATGGAAGTTGCTGTATTCTCTGATGATAAGCAGACAAGAGACAAGAACATTGATGAAGTAACTGAAAAGATGAAGGAAGCATTTGCTGATAATGAAGAATACTTAGCAGTTCTTGGTGAAGCTATTTACCAGTATCAGAAGAAGACAGTCCGTAAGATGATATTAAAGGATCATAAGAGACCTGACGGACGTGCTATTAACCAGATAAGACCTCTTGCAGCAGAAGTTGATATTATTCCTAGAGTTCATGGTTCTGCTATGTTTACAAGAGGACAGACACAGATATGTGATGTTGTAACACTTGCACCTTTATCAGAAGCACAGAAGGTTGATGGTCTTGATGACAATGTTACAACTAAGAGATATATTCATCACTATAACTTCCCTTCATACTCTGTAGGTGAAACAAAGCCTTCAAGAGGTCCGGGACGTAGAGAAATAGGACACGGAGCTTTAGCTGAAAGAGCACTTATTCCAGTACTTCCTTCAGAAAAGGAATTCCCATATGCTATCCGTGCTGTATCAGAAACATTTGAGTCTAACGGTTCAACATCTATGGCATCTACTTGTGCATCTTGTATGTCACTTATGGCAGCAGGTGTTCCAATTAAGAGTATGGTTGCTGGTATTTCCTGCGGTCTTGTAACAGGTGATACAGATGATGATTATGTAGTACTTACAGATATTCAGGGTCTTGAAGATTTCTTCGGTGATATGGACTTTAAGGTAACTGGTACAACAGAAGGTATCACAGCTATCCAGATGGATATTAAGATTCATGGTCTTACACGTCCTATCGTAGAAGAGGCTATAAGAAGAACAAGAGAAGCAAGACTCTTTATCATGGATACATGTATGAAGCCAGCTATCGCTGAGCCAAGAAAGACAGTAGGTG
>ERZ791575.260-NODE-260-length-28180-cov-3.245013_pt1 | contig 28180 bp, 26 predicted proteins | sample MGYA00509970_ERZ791575 | MGnify/ENA primary metagenome ERZ791575 (study PRJEB30046, sample SAMN00791935) | human gut metagenome | study: EMG produced TPA metagenomics assembly of the A metagenome-wide association study of gut microbiota in type 2... | reverse complement strand
ATTTTATTATAAATATTTATTTTTTTAGTTTAAGAAGTAACATCGGTTCCAAGAGATAATGCACAACCTTCTCCATGTTTATCACAGTGATAAATTATATTATAACCACCTGTATATATATCTTTTGTAATCATATAAAAACCGGCCTGCAGTTTTGCTTTAGAGCCATCAAGGAAATTTATTTCTCTTCTATAATAGTTCCTATCCTCGTGAATATCAGGAACTGCTGGATTGAACTGGCCAGTTAAGGTATAATCAGCCTGGATTTCATTAAAATAATTCTGAAGATTAGCCCAGTCAGCGGCCACTCTTGCTTTATGAATATGCTTAATTAAAGAAGGGCTTAGTATACCGACGAGCACAGCCATAATGGCAATAACAATAATGAGTTCAACTAATGAGAAACCTTTATTGTGATTATTTTTATTATGTTTATCAAAAGAATTACGTAAATGTATCATATAGTATCCTCCTTTTTTATATTTGTATATATATTAAGCCGTGGTCAAAAGCCCTCGAATTAATCTCAAGGGATTATAAATTGTACATAATAACAAGTCAATAAAATAAATATAAAATTTTTTGCTTATATGCTATAATATGTGTATTAAAAGCCCTCGACTTTGATACCTACGGATTGTTCCTTGCTACGCACTCCCACAATCCCTGGTATCATAGTAATATAAAATGAATTTTAATAGAAATGGAGATTTTAATGTATTTAGACATCTTAGGATTAATAGGTGCATGTTCGTATGCACTTGACTGCGTAGAAGCAGAGCTTGTACACTCAACTAATAAACACTCTAAACGAGTTGCGTATATGAGCGTGTGTATTGCAATGAATATGGGGATTAATGATGAAAGCCTGCAGGATCTGGCAGCTTGTGCACTTATGCACGACAATGCACTTACACAATATATCAAGGAAGAACTGCACAATAACTATATAGATATATATGGTAAACAGAAGCAGCTTCCACAGATAGGCCAGCATTGCATACTAGGTGAACAGAATATCAAAGAACTTCCATTTAATACTGATGTTACGAATGTTATTCTTTATCACCATGAAAATGCGGATGGAAGTGGCGTGTTTGGAAAAAAATGGAATGAAGTTCCATTATTTTCAAGAATTATACATATGTGTGATATATTAGATCTTGCGTGCTGTAACACTATTAATTCTGATAATTATGCAGAAGCTGATTCCAATCAATATTTACAATACTGGAATAAAATACAATACTTTCTTGAAAATGTTCGTGGCAGGCTTGTCGATGATGAATGTATAGATTCATTTTTACAGGTATTCTCTTCTGATAATATTAGTGAGCTTGACTCAGATAATATAGAAAATAATCTATGGAGCAGAGTTCCACGAATGAATAAGGAGCTTAGCTTTATGCAGCTAAAGCAGATTGCAAAGTTTTTCGCAGGAATCATAGATTATAAGTCACCATTTACAAGTACACATTCTATTGGTGTTGCAAGGATAGCAGAGAAACTTGCAAGATATATGGGGCTTGGAGAGGAAACTGCGCAGAAAATGTATCTGGCTGGAGCATTGCATGATATTGGCAAGGTAGCCATAGGTAATGATATATTAGAGAAGCCAGATAAACTTACAGACGAAGAATATTCAGTTATGAAACATCACGCAGCTTATACCTACTATATATTATCAGACATTAACGGCTTTGATGAAATACGTGACTGGGCGGCTTTTCATCATGAAAGGCTTGATGGTACTGGTTATCCTTTTGGTAAAACAGCAGCAGACCTAAATATTGAGGAACGCATAATGGCTGGTGCTGATATATATCAGGCACTTACAGAAAGCCGTCCCTATAAAAGTGGAATGCCACACAATAAAGCATGCGGCATTCTGTATGATATGGCAGATAAAGGGTGGATTGATTCTAATGTAGTTGTAAATATAGATAAATGCTTTGCTAATGAAGCTGATAGATTGTAATCAGCTATATTATTATTCAGAATGGAGACAATATGAACAATAAAAAAGTTGTATCAGCCGTTATAATTTCAATTATATTGATTGTATTAGTACTGCTGTCAATAAGACAACATAAATCACAAAAGCCAGTTTTAACACCTGAAATAACACTGGTGTATGCAGAAAACCAAGTAGAAGATTATCCAACTACAAAAGGTGCCTATGAATTCGCACGTCTCGTTAATGAGAAAACTAATGGACGAATTAAGATTATTGTTAAATGTAATGGAGAACTTGGAGATGAAAAGTCTGTTATTGAACAGCTTAAGTTTGGTGGAATTGACTTTTCAAGAGTTTCAGTAGCATCAATATCAGATGATATTCCAGAATTAAAGGTTATCCAGATGCCATTTTTATATTCAGATGCGCAGGATATGTGGGATGTGTTAAATGGTGACGAGGGATTACAGTTTATAACTGCTATTGATGAAAGTAATCTCGGTATTAAAACATTATCATGGTATGATGCAGGAGCCAGAAGTTTTTATTCCGTAAAACCTGTTATGAATATACAGGATTTGTCTGGTTTAAACATAAGAGTACAGGAATCGGAGCTTATGTCAGAAATAATAGAAATGTTAGAAATCCATCCTGTTAAAATGATATATTCAGAAGTTTATAAGGGACTTCAGACAGGAAAAATAGATGGTGCAGAAAACAGTCTTGTAACATATATATATTCTAAGCATTATGAACAGGCAAAATATTGCATTCTTGATGAACATACAAGAATTCCAGAGGTGCAGCTTGTATCAGGATATACATGGAATAAATTAACTGATGAAGATAAAATTATAATATCAGAGTGTGCTAAGGAATCAGCAGCATACGAAAAAAATATATGGAATGATACTGAAGAAGCGGCTGTAAAAACGATAGAAGATAAAAATATAACAGTAACTGAAGTAAACGAAAATGAGAGAAAACAACTAAGAGATAGATTACAGCCAATATATGATAAATATTGTTCAGAATATATGGATGTAGTCGAAAAAATCAAAAGAAATCAGGAATAAATATGTCATTGAAAAAGAAACTCCAGTATGTATACACAATAAGCAGTATTGTTATTGCAGCAATGCTTATGTTTGGAATATTACTTTCTATAAAAGGAATAGATATATTAACAGATACATTGGATAGTAATAATACGGCTCTGGAACTATACAATGCTGTAACTAAGGAGCGTAATCTGCTAAAACTATATTTTGAGGGTGAGCAGGAAATATTGTCAGAACAGATTAGTGAAGCCAGAAATAACACAAAAAGAATTCTTGACGAAATTCCAGCTGATTATAACTCAATGAATGAGGAACAATATATTATTATTCAGTCTATACATAATACTTATTGCAGCTATGATAATATATATAATAATATTGTGGATTCTAATCTTAGTGAACAGGATTATATGTATGCCATAGATAATTGCTATAAAGCTCAGGATTATCTTGAAAGTTATGTAAAAAAGTATGAAAGTATAACTGTATCTCTTGGAAATGACCAATACAATAACCAGAGAAATTTATTTTATATTATACCAGGTATATGTATTATTATTGCATTTACAGTAATAGGTTTATTTGTATGGATGAAAGCTTTTATAAATTCAAACATAATTAAACCGGTGTTAAAATTATCTGATGAAGCCAGAAGAATAAGTCTGAATGATTATTCGGGAAATGATATAGTTATAAAAGGAAATGATGAAATATCAATCCTTATCAAAGAATTTACAGAAATGAAGCACTCAACAAAAAATTATATCATCACGCTAAAAGAAAAACATATGGTTGAACAACAGCTTGAACACATGCATTTTGAGATGCTTAAAAATCAGATTAATCCACATTTTCTTTTTAATACCTTAAATCTCATTGCAGGAACTGCAGAGATTGAAGATGCTGCAACGACGGAGAAGATGATAAATACACTAAGCCGTCTTTTCAGATACAATCTTAAAACCCAAAATTCCATAATGCCTTTAGAGCAGGAAATAAAGATAATGGATGATTATATGTATTTGCAGCAGATGAGGTTTGGACAACGTATAAAATATATGTGTGATATAGATAAGAATTGTTTGGATGAGCTTATACCAGCCTTTGTTTTACAACCTCTTATTGAAAATGCTATTATACATGGATTAACACCTTCTTCAAAGGGAGGTCTGATATATGTACGTTGCTTTAAAAAGAATGGTAAAACATGGTTATCAATAGCAGATACAGGTATCGGAATATCAGAAGCTAAATTAGAAAGCATAAGAAAATATCTGGATAATATATTTGCGTCTTCTGATACCAATGCATTAATTAATACTAAAAATGATGATAATAATCCTGATGATGATAAAATAAACAGAAAAACTGTTGGAGTAGGTATAGGAAATATTGCATATCGAATAAAAGGTATGTACAATAATAGTGGTATAAATATTTACAGTATAAAAGAACATGGAACAGTTATACAAATATTTTTTAATAATTGCAGCGATAATATTGATAAATAATATTGATTGGGTGAAGTGGATATGTATAGAGTGTTATTAGTTGATGATGAACAGATTGAACGTATGGCTCTAGCAAAAAAGATAGACAGATATTACGGTGACAAGGTTGAAATATATCATGCAGTGAATGGAAGAGAAGCGGTTGCTATGTGTAGTACACATAATAACGATATTATCATCATGGATATATCCATGCCAGAAATGAATGGAGTAATGGCGGCAAAATATATACGAAGAATAGATGATAAATGCTCTATTATATTCTTAAGTGCCTATGATGATTTTGAATATGCAAGAAATGCTATTAAAGTAAAAGCTCTTGATTATCTTTTGAAGCCATGTGATATAAATGATCTGCTTGCTGTTATGGATATGGCTATACAAAAGCTTGATAAGGAAAAAGAGGAAAAGGTTCTAGGACAATTTATTATATCTGCTGATAATAAGTATAATGAGGCAAATAGCTATAATAACAGCAATAAATATGTCATAGAAAAAAATAAAAAAGATGACATACCAAAAAGAATTGTAGATAATGTAAGAAATTCCGATGAGCAGACAACTATTAAATATTTAAGGGAATATGTAGAAAATAATTATATATATGATATAACAATGCAGGAAGCCGCAGAAGAAATGGGATATTCAGATGCATATTTCAGCAAGTTGTTTAAACAATATTTCAATCAGAATTTTACGGCTTATCTTACAGAATACCGGATTAAAAAAGCAAAGGAGCTTCTTTGCAATACCAATAAAAGTATCAAGGATATAAGTAGAATGGTAGGGTATACAGATTCTAATTATTTTGCCAGGATATTTAAACGTATAGTTGGAGAAATACCTTCAAAGTATCGGGAAGATTTGTAATGTATTGTATAAATATAAAAACAGCTCGTGCAGATATCAAGTGGATTTGATATCTGACACGAGCTGTTTTATTTTAATATATATAAATTGCACAAAATAATCATCAACACATTGTGAAAAATATCATATTACAACAAAAAAATCCCCTTCAATGACAAACATTTACTGTATAAAAAAAGTGTTATTGCTTTTATTATATAAGCATAGAACAAAACCGGTTTTAATAAAAAACATTAATAATTAATGTTAATAATTACATTAAGGACAAAGCGAGGAGAAAGGAAATGCTAAAAAAAATAATTAAACGCTGCACTATACTTATGTTATGTGTAGTTATGACAGTTGGATTATTTGGTTGTAATCTGTCAGTAAATAACGGAAAACGTATAGTAAGAATAGCGATAGCGCAGTCGGAAACACATCCGGAATACCTTGGGCTTGTTGCTTTTAAGGAATATGTTGAGGAAAGACTTGGCGATAAATATGAAGTCCAGATATTTCCAAATGAATTATTAGGTTCAATACAGAAAACAATAGAGCTTACACAGACAGGAGCTATTGATTTCGCAGTTGCAGGTACAGCTAATCTTGAAACATTTGCAGATGTATATGAAGTGTTCAGTATGCCATATCTTTTTGATTCGGTTGAAAGCTATAAGGCGGTAATGCAGGATACAGATTATATGGAAAATATATATGAATCAACAGATTCTTCCGGTTTCAGGGTTCTTACATGGTATAATGCCGGAACAAGAAATTTCTATGGCAAGAAGGCAATAAATACACCGGCAGACCTTTCTGGAATGAAGATAAGAGTACAGCAGAGTCCTGCAAGTGTAGCGATGATGCAGGCATTCGGAGCTGCTGCCTCTCCTATGAGTTTTGGTGAAGTGTATACAGCTATCCAGCAGGGTGTAATAGACGGCGCAGAGAATAACGAGCTTGCATTGACTAACAATAAACATGGTGAGGTTGCAAAGTATTACACTTATAATATGCACCAGATTATACCAGATATGCTTGTAGCTAATCTTAAGTTTATTCAGGGACTTGATGAAGATGAATTAAAGGTGTTTAAGGAAGCTGCCTTAAAGTCTACAGAGGTCGAACTTGTAGAGTGGGACAAGTGCGTTGAGGAAGCTAAGAATATTGCCCAGAATGAAATGGGAGTTGAGTTTATATATCCAGATATCACACCTTTTAAAGAAAAGGTTAAAAATATGCAGCAGGATATGATTAAGAAAAATCCTTCAATAGTTGATATATATAATCATATTCAGGAAGTAAATAATCGTGTAGGGGAGGAAAAGTAATGGCTATATTAGATAATATAAGAAATATTATGAATAAAGTAATAAGAATTGTATGTATATTACTTTTTGCATTTATGGTTATTATTGGAACTTACCAGATACTTGTAAGATATATTTTCAATAGTCCAAGTACAGTATCAGAAGAACTTCTGACATATTCATTTACATGGCTGTCCTTATTTGCAGCTGCCTATGTGTTTGGTAAAAGAGAGCATATGAGAATGGGATTTCTTGCAGATAAGTTAAGCGAAAAGAAATTAACAATACTTAATGTTGTAATCGAAATTATAACAATAGCATTTGCACTTATAGTAATGGTATATGGCGGCGTATCTATCACAAGCCTTTCAATGACACAAAAAACTGCATCGCTTGGAATTCCAATGGGATATGTATATATCGTTATTCCAATAACGGGAGTGGTTATTGCAGTATATGGAGTATTGAATGTTATATGTCTTATAAGGAAAGGAGAAGAAGCATGAGCATAGCATGGTTATCAGGTCTTATTATATTGGTTATTCTTATTATAATGCTAATAGCAGGAGCACCAATTGCAATTTCCCTTGCAGTTTCTTCAATATGTGCAATTCTTCCGGTATTATCTACAGAACCTGCGCTCATAACAGGCGCACAGAGAATATTTTCTGGAATTTCAGTATTTAATCTGATAGCTATTCCATTTTTCATTCTTGCTGGTAACATAATGAATAAAGGTGGAATTGCCATAAAACTTATTAACTTTGCAAAGATATTTACAGGAAGAATACCGGGCTCTCTTGCACATACAAATGTTGTAGCTAATATGCTTTTTGGTGCAATATCAGGTTCGGGTACGGCAGCAGCTTCAGCTATGGGTGCTATTATAGGACCAGTTGAAGAGGAAGAGGGTTATGATAAGAACTTCTCAGCAGCCGTAAATATAGCTACAGCACCTACAGGATTACTTATACCACCTAGTAATGTAATGATTACATTTGCTATGGTCAGCGGCGGAACTTCAATAGCAGCACTCTTTATGGCAGGTTATATTCCGGGGATTCTCTGGGGACTTGCATGTATGATAGTAATTTATGTATATGCAAAGAAAAGAGGCTATACAAGCAGCAAGCGTTATGCGCTTAAGGAAAAGACTAAAATAATACTTGAAGCATTACCTTGTCTTCTTATGATTATTATCGTTATCGGTGGTATTATTGGTGGTATTTTTACAGCAACAGAGGGTGCAATCGTTGCAGTTGTATATAGTCTTATACTTTCACTTGTATTTTATAAGTCTATTAAAGTAAGCGAACTTCCAAAGCTTCTTATGGACAGCGCGGAAATGACAGGAATAATTATTTTCCTTATCGGTGTATCAAGCATAATGTCATGGGTAATGGCATTTACAGGAATACCAGCAGCTATATCAGGAGTAATGCTTAGCATAAGCAGTAACAAGTATGTTATTCTTCTTATAATAAATGTTATTCTTCTTATTGTCGGAACATTTATGGATATGACACCAGCATGCCTTATATTTACACCTATATTCCTTCCAATATGTCAGGCAGTTGGTATGAATACAATTCATTTCGGTATAATGATGATATTCAACTTATGTATCGGAACAATTACACCTCCGGTTGGAACAACTCTTTTCGTAGGTGTTAAGGTCGGCAAGACAAAGATAGAAGATGTTATCAAGCCCTTACTTTATTATTTCGCAGCAATATTTATTGTACTTTTACTTGTAACTTATATACCGGCTATTTCGTTATGGCTTCCGGGATTATTAGGATATGTAAAGTAGTTATAAATATTATTCTTTGATTTAATACATTTTTAGCTATAATTTTAGGAGAAACAATAATTCTTACAATTTTGATGCTACCGGTGTATTTTCAGGCTTTGTTTGACACATAACAGATGATTTCACATTGATTTTACATTATTTTACATAACAAAGATAGCGGTTAAGCCGTCTCTCATTTACACTTAAAGTAAAGGGAGGCGGTTTTTTGACATTTGAAGAAATAAAAAAGAATAAAGAAATTAATGAGTTTATAAATAAGGGGAATTATAATCTGGGACTTCTAGGATATACGGATCATTCGCAGATTCACTGCTCTATTGTAGCTGATACAGCAGCGATGATTCTTAAAAGATTCGGATATTGCGAGCATGACATTGAACTGGCTAAGATTGCCGGATATATGCATGATATTGGAAATGCAATTAACAGGTCACACCATGCGGAATATGGTGGATTACTTGCCAATGAAATATTGAAAAAATCGGACATGGATATTAAAGACAGAATAACAATTGTATCAGCAATTTCTAACCATGATGAATCAACGGGTGGTGCAGTTGATGTAGTTTCAGCAGCACTTATTATTGCTGATAAGACAGATGTAAGACGAGACAGGGTAAGAAGTGAAAAAGGTAAGGCGGCATTTGATATACACGACAGGGTTAATTATGCGGTAACAGAGCATAAATTAAAGGTCAATATAGAAAAGAAAACGATTTCACTTAATCTTCAGATTGATACTAAGATATGTTCAATGTATGAGTATTTTGAGATATTTCTTGGAAGAATGATGATGTGCAGAGGTGCAGCTGATATGCTGGGGGCAACATTTAAACTTATGGCAAATGGCTCAAAGGTTCTGTAAATATATGCAGAGGAGGATGATTTTCTTATGAAAAAATATTATGTGCTTGATACTAACATTCTGCTTCAGAGTCCTGGTGCTATATATGGCTTTGAAGATAATACGGTTGTTATTACGGGAACGACGCTTCAGGAGCTGGACTCAAAGAAAAATCTTGATGGGGAGATTGGATATAATGCGCGTCAGACGGCAAGAATACTGGAAGATATAAGAAACAGGGGTAATCTTATAAAGGGAGTTAAGCTGAAAGAAACAGATGGTAAGCTGATATTTGAGCCAAATGAGGTTTCACAGGAAAATCTTCCGGAGGGGTTCGACATTAAGAAGCCGGATAACAGAATTATCAGCTCATGTATTGGGATTGCAAGAAAGACAAAGAGAGCAGTTATCCTTGTTACTAATGACATTATGATGAGAATTGCTGCAGCAGCATGTGGAGTTGAAGTTCAGGAGTATAAGAATGATCAGATAAAAGAGTCTTCATATGTGGGGTATCGTGAGATTAAAACATCACGGGAAATTATTGATGATATATATAAGAAGCAGAGTCTTGCTCCAGAGATATTTGCTGATGAGAAGCCATTTGTGGCAAATGAATATATAACACTTACAGACGGTAATACTTCTGCATTATGTGTATATAGAGACAATTGTATCAGGCTGCTGAAGGATACAACTGCATTTGGAATAAGACCACAGAACAGGCTTCAGAGATTTGCACTTGATGCACTTTTAGCTCCGGCAGAGGAGATACCGCTTGTAATACTACGTGGACCTGCTGGAACAGCAAAGACATTTTTATCAATGGCAGCAGCACTTGATAAGACATATACTGATGAATTTACAAGACATACCAGTAGCACATCATATGACAAAATATATATCGGACGTGCAAATGTATCAAGTGATGAAGCATTTGGTTTCCTTCCTGGAGAACTTGAGGATAAGACAAGACCATTGCTTGGATGCTTTTATTCTAATCTTGAGGATTTACTTAGAAAGGGTAATCATGAAGAAGATGCCCAGATACAGATTCAGATAGATGATATGATGGAGACAGGGCTGTTGAGGGTATTTCCATTAGCTTATATAAGAGGTATGAGCATAAAGAACAGTTTTATAATATGTGATGAAGCGCAGAATATAGGAAGGTCGCTCATTAGGGATATTGTCACACGATGTGGACAGGGGTCCAAGCTGGTGATACTTGGCGATACTAACCAGATTGATGTCCCATTTCTGGACAAGACTAATTCAGGACTCACATATCTTGCTCATAATATGAAAGGCAGTACTAAATGTGCGCAGATAACATTTACAGAGAAAGAGTCTGTGCGTAGTGCACTTGCGACAGAAGCACTTAACAGACTTATGTAAAGTAAAATGTCTGACAGTAATAGAATATGGGTTTAAGAATAATAACAGCGTTCAGAGACAGAAGCAGCGGATAGGCTGCGGGGCAGTTTCTGGGCGCTTTTTTGAATATTTCCGGTAAAGAAATGCTGTCGTGAAATGACCAGATTTATCATAAATTAATTGGAATTACATGTGAAAAAGATTATAATATAAACAGCATTTGTCAAGTTTAAAAATAATATAGAAGGAAGGGATATTTATAAGTTTATCAAAAGAATATGTAAAAATGCGAATGGAGCGCAACAAGGAAATTAAAGCATTTATAAGTGATACACATTATTCACAGAATCCGAATAACCTTAATAAAAGATTAAAAGATGCTGGATTACTGATTATTAAGTGGTCATTTGATGATACAAGGATTCCGACAAATGAGCTGGCAATGATTCTTGATAATAGAAGACTTGAGAAGAGCAGAAAAAGACAGTGTATCAGGACATTAGAAAAAGCGAATGCTGATATTGAGAACTATTTTGCACAAATTGATGCCAAATACCTCACATTTTATTGTCCATCAGGAAATAAGAGAGTTTTTAGTAATCAAAGTAAAGGGGTCAGTGTGGAATCAAGGAATGTTACCATTGCAGAAGGCTATACAATTATGGGGATCGAGAGTCTTAAGAATAATATAGCCTATCTGCTTCATGTGTATGCTGGTCAGATTAGTATTGAAGATATTGTTGCATATGTCAATGAAGATATAGAAAACAGGATTTATCATATGGATGCTTCAATGGCTCCACAAAGTGTTCATAAAGCGACTAATGCCCTGGTTGAAACAGGATACATAAAACCTGATACTAAAGAACTTATTTATATTAATCTTACTAAAAGAGGCGACGCATTTGTAGGAAGCTACTGTGGGACGCTTAACAAGATAGCAGCTTCATTGTCCATACTGCCATTTAATAAGGCACACAAGAATGATATTGTTTATTATAGCTATCTGATTGGATGGCAGCGTGCTAAAAGAGAACTAAAGCCACTGATCCCTAAAACTGTCGATTTTATTAGTAACAAGATAAAAGAAAAGCAGCAGATGATGTATACCGGTGATGATAGTAATTACGACATGGAGATGGAGCAGACAATTATCCAGAGCATGAATATTAATAATTTGCCGGTTGTCTATGAGGTTAAGAAGGGTACATATGTAATAGCGGAGATAACGACATTATTTGGAAAGATTAATGTAAGTATTATTAATTCTTTATTTGTCGGAAGCGCATATACATTAACAATTCCGCAATATCAGTATACTGCAATAATCCATATGGCAGATAATATTGATTATGGAGAGATTCCTTATGAGGTACAGAAACAATTGAAGGCGGTTGTTCCTGAACTTATGAAGCTTATACAGTGAGAGGGGAGGCAGGGACAATGACCAATATATACAAGAATATTTATTTGAGAAGAGAAGAAGAAGTTTTATATAATATTAGAAAAAATGTGGATGAAACAGTGGAAACACCGACTATATCCAAGATAATAGATTATGTTCTGGCTGATCCATATGAACATATTATATATATGGATGTTAAGCTTAAGATGGTAACAAGTTACGATGCAACCAATGTATTTGTTGATACCGGTTATAAAAATATGTCAGGAGAACCATTATTTCTGTCGCTTGTGTTAAAGGACGATGTATTTACCGGCAAATATGTGGGAACGATTGATCAGCTTGGCAATGCAATTCTTACCATTGTAAAGATGAGAGTCAATGAACAGGAAATATATGATAACATGGAATTTCTTAAGAACAATTATGGCAATTATAAGCAGTTTGTTGATGACTGGGATCTCAAGGCTAGAGAGAGAGAAAAAGATAATAATCTAGGGGATATGAGTACTTTGTTTGAAGGAATTGATATATCAGAATTCCCGGAGACAGCAGAAGAAATCCTTCAAATGAAGATACAGCAGCTGCGTCAGAATCAGATTTTTATGAAGAAGATATGGATGCTGAATCAGAAAATGGGCAGGAATTATTGTTAGAAGAGATTAAGAATGATAAAATGTATGTGTATGACTACATTCCTGATAAATTGTATCTTGTTGAATGTCACACAATGCTAGGAACTATCAACTTTTCACTTGTTAATAATTACATGGATGTAGATTTAAGACAGTATAATCTGCAGATTCCAGATAAGATTATTGATGAAATAAGTGATGCTGTGAATTATATCAGGGGGTATATGGGGAGAGAATAAAAACGAGAAATTCAAGGAGAAATAAAAGAATGTCAAAGGATGAATATTTAATTACCGATGCGCCCCTTAAAGCACTGACTGTTTTTGCCATGCCCATGATTCTGGGCAGTTTTTTTCAACAGGTATATAATATGGCCGACTCAATTATTGTCGGTCAGTTTGTCGGATCATCTGCACTTGCGGCTGTCGGAGCATGCGCTGCTCTCACAAATGTATTTATTTGTGTGGCACTTGGTGCCGGGGTAGGTGCCGGAGTGCTTGTGAGCCGTTATTTTGGTGCAAGAAATTATAGTAAAATGAAGACCATTGTATCAACATCATTAATCAGTTTTCTGGTTTTAAGTGTATTATTGGGAATCTTTGGCTTCGGGTTATCACACCCAATGATGAGTTTATTACAGACACCAGCTGATATACTGGATGAGGCAGTACTGTATCTTCGTGTTTATTTTGTGGGATTTCCGTTTCTGTTTATGTACAATATTCTTTCAACGATGTTTACTTCAATCGGTGAATCAAAGATTCCGTTGGTGCTTCTGATATTTTCTTCCGTCTTAAATATTCTGATGGACCTATGGATGGTTGCTGGCTTAGGACTTGGCGTGTTTGGTGCAGCTCTTGCAACCTTGATTGCACAGGGTATCTCAGCGGTATTTTCATTTGTAATTTTCTTTTGCCGGATGCGTCGGTATAAAAGTCATTTTGACTGGTTTGACAGGAAGGAGTTACGTTCAATGCTTCAGATTGCCATACCATCAATTCTTCAGCAGTCTACAGTATCGATTGGCATGATGATAGTACAGGCAGTTGTAAATCCGTTTGGTACACAGGCACTTGCAGGTTACGCAGCAACGATGAGAGTAGAGAATGTTTTTTCATTGATGTTTGTATCTATTGGTAATGCAGTTTCACCATATGTTTCCCAGAATCTTGGCGCAAATAAAACCTCACGTATCAAAAAAGGCTATCGTGCGGCATTGTTATTAGATATATGCTTTGCAGCTCTCGCTTTCATAGTTATTGAAACACTGCATACTCAGATCTCATCATTATTCCTGGGCAAAGACGGAACAGCCTTGGCATATCAGGTATCCGGTGATTATATGAGATGGCTTGGTTATTTCTTTATTTTTATGGGTATCAAGATGGCAACAGATGGGGTGCTTCGTGGCCTTGGAATTATGCGTCCATTCCTTATTGCGAACATGGTAAATCTTGCGATTCGTTTATCGGTCGCACTGATTTTTGCACCGCGTTTTGGTATTGCATTTGTCTGGCTTGCTGTACCTGCAGGCTGGCTTGCAAACTTTTTGATTTCTTATGCAGCTCTTAGAAAATCATGGCCGACTGATGAAACAGAACGTGCTGTATCATAGGGTTGCATAGATTGGAAGGAGTATTTCCACGTGGATACGATTTCAGAAAAAGACACACAAAGTGCAGATGATAAAAAGAAGGAGAAAATTTCTTACATAGAGGCGATACCTGAATGGCAAGCTTTACGTCGGGAACATAGAAGTCAATTACTTGCGCATTGTGTCGGATAGGTCGGGCGGTTATTCGGGCAAGTCCACCTTGCCAACAAAAGAATAATAAATCTCAATGTCCTGTCTGCGGGTCTTGTTCTCGTCATAGCTGCACTCATGCACAACGATTTTCTCTACAAACTCCCGCAGCAGAGTAGGGGTAAGTTCTTCAAAGCTGGTATGCCGCCGGACAACATTCATAAACTTTTCTGCGTTCACTATAAATTGCACTCACTATGGATTAACAGAACGCCTAAAAATAATCCATGTACTTATGAAGTAACAAATCAATAAAATTACCAAAATCCCCATTGTTGCCCCTATTTGTAACATCAATGTACTAAACCCAATATAGGCTGAAATTTCTGCTGATATGGTTTGGATAAAGTAAGCTATTACAACAGCAGCTACAATGATTGCTGTGATAATTGGAAGCCCAAACCAAACACTTAATTGTTGCAAGATAAGTTTTCCGATATGCTTTTCTTCCACCCCCAATTTTCGGAGTACAGAGAAGCGATATTTATATTGTCCTGCGTCTAAGAGTTGTTGCAAAGAAAGTACGGTAAGACATATAACCATCAGTACGACAGCACCATAAATCATTGCAGTCTGTAAAATAAAGTTATTTGCTATGGAACTATTGATTTGCAGTGTGCTAAAACGCACGCCATAAATAGCCCCGGTTTCTGCCTGCTCGGGATATTTCTCTGTAAAAAGTTTTTCCAGTTTCCTTGCATTTTCATAGGAGATATTTTCCGTTGTTGTAATATATCGGTTTTTTATTACTGGCAACAGCTTTTCACAAATATTGTCTGGAAGTACATACAATACATTTGTATAGGAATTGTACGCTGTTTCTCCAATCGGATCCTCATAATAGGACTGCCCGGAAAGAGTCAATTCTCCTGCGTCTGTCATAATGCTGGTGTGTTCTTTCAAAAAGCTATCCCGTTCTTCCTCGGTGGCGATTGCTTTCCATTGTGTTGTAAATTCATCTTCCTCCAGAGAAATCTGTTCGTAACCCAGCATTTCCCGTATAGTGTTATAATCACTCAAAGAAATTGCCACAATCGGAAAATCATATTTCTGTCTGTTGTGAAAATCGTCTTTCTCTGGCAGATATAGATTGAACGTGCAATCATAAACTGTATCTATTTTGTGTTCTGTCAGAAACTCAGTAATGATTTCATAACTGTCTTGCGGCAGATTTTCTTCTTCATATACGTCATTATATCTTGAATATACCTGCACATCATACATAGAGCGCATATCCAAATAACCTGAAGCCCAGCCCGTCAAAATAGGGGCGGCAATAAACATGAAGATTGCAAGGACAAGGGTTATACAAATCAGCGTCATTGTTTTGCTGGTTGTATTTAGTTTTGATATAATTTGCCCGAAAAAGAACAGGTTTTCTCCCTTGTATCTATGTTCCGGCGATTTTACTTTCCATGCTACAATCAAGCTGCTGGCAAGATAAATCAATGCACAAATAAAGAAGAGTAAATCAATCAATACAAATACCAGATATTGATTCAGTATTCCACCATGTAAAGGCAAATAGTATTGATTGGTAAGAGCAGGTACGCTTGCTGCTAAAAAGGCGTGCAATACAGAACAAATAAGCAGCCCATCAATCAACTTTTGAAAAGCAATTTTTTTCTTTTTCAACATCCATAATGCCGCCCAACCTAATGTAACAACAGGGAGCAAAATATTTCCCCAATACATGATTTTCACCGGGAAAACAAAGCGGGAGTCATAATAAAATCGGACATTTTGTATTCCTGAAAACAATTCCCATAAAGTAAACATTAAAAACAGAATTACTACGACAGGAATGAATCGGCTCTTTTTCAATTCTGGCTCATTTTCTTTCTCTGCGGAAAGCATATCAATAATTTTTGTTTTCTGAATGGTACGGGTATTGAAAATTCCTACCACAAAAAAACTTGCCACAAAAAATACCACTGTCAACAAAACGGTATCCGGGAATAATGTCCATGAGATTTCATAAGGCTCTCCATAAGCAGTAAGGAGCATTGCGGTAATGAATTGAGAGCAAAATACACCGCAAAAAATACCAATCAAAATGGAAAACATACCCATAATCAGTGTTTCTGCAAAGAAAATCCTGCCAATAGTTTTTTGTTCCATTCCCATAATGGACTGGACAGCAAACTCTTTTTGCTTTCGTCTTAGCATATAATGATTGACGAACCGTATCAAAAATAACAACAGCAATGTTATCATGCAGATTGCAATTTTCATTCCGTCACTTAACAGAGTAAAATCATACTCGCTGCCTATATCCGGGCTATAATAACTACTGGAAATAGACAAGAACGCATAAAACAAGGTAACACAGATTGTCATTGTGACAATGTAGACCAGATAGTCTTTTACAGACCGTTTTGCATTTCTGAAAACAAGTTTAGCATACATGGCTTTGTCCCCCTCCGATCATGGTAAGGACATTCAGAATTTTATCAAAAAAAGCACTTCTGCTGTCGTTGCCCTTGCGCAGTTCCATAAAGATTTCTCCGTCTTTCAAAAAAAGAATACGGCTGGTATAGCTGGCGGTAAAAGCGTCATGGGTTACCATAAGAATTGTCGCCCTAAGCTGTTCATTGATACTTTGAATGGTAGACAGCAACATTTGTGAGGAATGGCTGTCTAATGCCCCTGTCGGCTCATCTGCCAGTAAGAGCTTCGGGTTGTTGATAATTGCTCTTGCACAAGCACAACGCTGTTTTTGTCCGCCGGATACCTGATAAGGATATTTGTTTAGAATATCGCTGATATTCAGCTTTCCGGCTATATCCAAAATGCGGGATTCTACGCTCCTGGCAGGGACTTTGTTGATTGCTAATGCCAGTGCAATATTTTCTGAAATCGTCAATGTGTCCAGCAAATTGAAGTCTTGAAATATAAACCCTAAATTCTCCCTGCGAAAACGGGCAAGGGATTTTGGTTTGATTTCCGTTATATCTGTTCCATCTAAAAAAATATGCCCTGCACTTACGGTATCAATCGTAGAAATACAGTTGAGCAGCGTTGTCTTTCCAGAACCGGACGCACCCATAATTCCGAGAAATTCCCCAGCTTCCACAGAAAAGCTAATGTCTTTAATGGCTTTGGTAATATTCCCTTCATTGCCATAATATTTCTGGATATGTTCCAGTTTCAAAATCGTATTCATCTGATAAACCTCCTTAACTGTTCCATATCTTTATTGTAAATGGAGTATCTCATTTTTTGTATCAAGTTTTCTTACACAGTTCTTACAAAAATGTAAGAAGTGCAGAACCTGTCAGCCCTGCACTCCGATAATAAAATCATTCATTTGAAAGATAAGTGAAATCGTTGTTCCTCTGTTTTCGGAATAAGCAGTAAGTCCTATTCCCAGTTTATCACATAGACGCTTGCAAAGATATAAGCCAATTCCAGTAGAATTTTTCCCGGTTCGCCCATTCTGACCTGTAAATCCTTTTTCAAAAATACGGGGTAAATCACTTTTAGGAATACCTATCCCATTATCGCTGATAGATAGCACAATCTTGTCATTCGTTTTTGTTGCCCCAAAGTGCAAAATAGGCTGCTCTGCATGGTATTTGATTGCATTACCGATAATCTGATTTAAGATGAACCGCACCCATTTTTCATCAGTGTAAACTTTTGTTTCTATATCGTCTATCTGAATTGACATATTGCTTTGACGCAAAAGATACTTATTATCTGCGATTGCACTATGCACAACATCGCATAAATTGACTTCACGGACAGAATAGTCTTTTTCAGCGTGTTCACTCCGGGCATAGTAAAGTGCCTGTTCTGTATATTGGTTGATATTCTCTAACTCTGCCAATACCTCTCTGGAAAAGGGAGAACGGTTATTCTCACACAGCAGCTTCATGGCTGTAATTGGTGTTTTTACTTCGTGTATCCATTGTTCAATGTATTCTTTATATTCCCTGCGTTCCCTCTGTACTTCGCCAATCCGTTCCAACATAGATTTTTCAGCCATTTTCATAATCTGGTAAAAAACCTGTTCATCAGCCCTTTCCGGCACTTGCATGATTTCCGGCAATAAATATCGTTCTTCTAATTGCTCCGTCATATTGAGCAATTTATTCAGATATTTTTTTCGTGAGAAATAAAATGCCAGCAAAGATAAAACAAGGACAATCGACCAGACTGCAAAAATAAACAGGACTGTTTGGATAGGATTATCGCTTGCAATTAAGAACAAGGCAAGGGCAAGCATACCCAGCAGATTGATTAAAATAACGGGGAGTTGATTTTTCAAATATTGTTTTCCACTCATAATGTATATCCTTGCCTGTGTTTTGTTTTAATGAAATCTACAAGTCCGATTGCTGCCAGTTTGTCGCGAATACGGGTAATATTGACACTTAGGGCGTTATCATCAACATAAAGCTGATTGTCCCAAAGAAAATCCACAATATCATTTCTGGAACAGATTTTTCCGGAGTTCTTAAAAAGGTAGTAGAGGATTTTCAATTCATTCTTTGTCAATTCTGCTTTCTGTCCTTTGTACTCTATCATGCTACTCTCCAAATGCAGGGTAGCTTCTCTCCACATATAAATTTCTGTTTGAGGGGAACGGTAGGCTTTCTTTAACAATGCAGCAATTTTAGCAAGAAGAATAGCGGGATTATAAGGCTTTGTGATAAACGCATCTCCACCCAGCATAATGCTGTTCAGTTCGTCCATATCTGTATTGCTGCTTGTTACAAATACAATCGGAATATCTGAAAAGGTGCGAATCCCCGAGCATATTTCAAAACCGTTATTCCCCGGAAGTTTTATATCCAGAATAACCAGATGTGGCGCAGCTTCTTTTAACTGCTCTATTGTTTTGGAAAAATCCGTAACTGCAAATACTTCATATCCATTCCCAGACAAAAGAGTTTTAAGCTGTGTTTGTATCGTAAAATCATCTTCAATGATTAGTATTTTTTCCTTCATAGAGATACCTCCCTGACACTTTATTATACTGTATCAGAGAGGCTTTCTCAATCCATATTGAAGAATAGTAACGGAATAATGGGCGGTTGTCTATCAAATTCTTGTGTGTTACTTTACCGCACATGAGCATTATCACTTGTGCTGATAGTATCCAGATAATTCTTTTCTTTTCCATTTGCAGTCAGATACTCAGAGAAGGAATAAGGATATATATTCATGATGACAAAACGGCCGCCCAGTGTAGAAGCAATTTCGCTGCTGAGCATTTTGCTGATACATTATGTAGGATTTGCCGGTTCTTCTGATGCCGACAAAACAATAGTTTATATTTTCTTCCAGAGGATAGTGTCTAACGATTATTGGGTTGTTTAGGTAAATATCCTTCGGCTGTCTTGTAAAGCATAAAATACAGACGTAGTGAAAAAATATGGTCGATTCAATACATTTTACGGTCGATTCATGACAATCCGTCCATTTGGAAAGAAATTCGTTGTACATTAGAAACAGGTAATCATGTACAACAAATTTTTTACGTTAAAAGCAAAGGAGAAAAAAGAATGAAAAAGTTGAACAAATGGATAGCAGGATTGCTGTGTATGATGCTTGTCATAACCATGGTTGCAGGACTGGGTGTGACGGAAGTGAAGGCAGATGATGCGGTAACAACAGTAAGTTCGTGGAATGAGTTAAAAAATGCAATAAGTAAAGGTGGTAATATTCAATTAGATAAGAATATTACAGCTGGAACAGGTGATTATAGGTTTAATGTAGACAAGAACGTGACCATTGATCTGAATGGATATACGATTGACCGTAACTTAAATGAACAACAAGACAATGTATTTAGTGTGATAGCAGGTGGAACTTTAATCATAAAAGATACGAGTGAAGGACAAAATGGAAAAATTACTGGTGGATGGGCAAATGAAGACTATGCTGGAGGCATTAATGTCAGAGAAGGAACGTTAATATTAGAATCCGGCAATATTGTTGGAAATCGTAGCAATAAAACTTTTACAAAACGCGGTGGTGGAGTTGCAGTTTTTTATAATGGAACTTTCATCATGAGAGGAGGTAAGATTTCAGGAAATGAGGCAGGATACGGCGCGGGAGTGGTTGTTCTTGATAATTGCAATTTTGAAATGACTGGTGGAGAAATCACAGATAATATTTGTGATTTTGGTGAATATCAAGATCAGGAAGGAGCAGGTGTCTTTGCATACCAGGGAGCGGATGTAACAATCGGAGGAAGTGCAAAAATTTACGGAAATAAAAATTCAAAAGATGAAAATAGTAACTTATATATTTATCGTTACAAAAGTAGTGAAAAAATTAATCTGAGCACGACTGTTCCACTGACAACGGGTGCTAAAATAGGTGTAGGTTATTATCAGCCATATGGAAAAAACGAGATACCACTTGCAGATTCAGGAAAACAATTCAAAGATGCATTTTTCACTGACGATGATAAAAACTATGAAATTACAACAAAAGATGGAGTAGATGGTATTTTTTATTCTCCAAAAAATTCTTCGGGAGGCAGCTCCACACCATCCACGCCAACCTCTTACAAGCTAAGGGTAGGCGGAGTTGAAGTTACCAGTGCCAATACTTCCGGCACAGGATGGAGTTATGATAATCAGACAAATACACTGACCTTAGATGGATTTAATTATGAAGGTAATGGAAGCGGAATCGAAACCTCAAAAGACTTGAATATAATAATTAAAAATGAAAATAGGATAAAAAATATAAGCAGTTCTTACAGTGATAGTACAAATGGATGGAGTTGCGGAATATATGCTTTTGGAAATTTAACCATAACAGGAGATGGGACACTTGATGTAACAGGTGGAACAGCAGATACCAGTCATGGTATTAGTGTGCTAGGAAAACTGGAAATTGATAGTCAGGGTACAATTATTGCCAAAGCACAGGCAACAGCAGGTACAAGTGGCATATATGCATATGATGGTATTGTTATTAAAAATGGTAATATTACAGCATATGCTGCAGAAGCAGCTTACAGTAGCCGTGGTATTGAATGTGATGGCGATATAACGATTAGTGGAGGAACTGTGGTAGCTAAGGCAGAAAAAGGAGAGATTTCCAGCTATGGATTAGAAAGTGGTAAAAAAATAACGATATCTCCAAATGCAGTTGTCACAGCATCTGGAGTTACCGCAGCATTAAATAAAAAACCAGAAGGATATACTGGTGAGATTGGTACAACTTTCGTAAGTAATAATACCAATCCAAATCCAACACCGACACCAGAACCAACACCAGCACCAGAACCAACACCGACACCAAGTGAACCATCAACAACGCAGGGTGAATCTACAACAACATCAACACCTGCTTCGACATCAACGGCAAGCACACAGGGCAGTCAGCAGGTTATACCAACCATTATTGAAGGTGCAGGCAGCAGCTATACGCAGGGAAGTGGAAATACAATTTATTTCCGTTCCAGTGATTCATTTGCAAACTTCCAGAAAGTTATGGTAGATAATGCAGAACTCAGTGCAGACTGCTATACGGCAACAGAAGGAAGTATCATTATCACTTTGAAACCGGAGTATTTAAGCACATTGGCAGCCGGAACACACAGTATTAGTATTGTTTCTGCAAATGGAGTTGCAACAGCAGACTTTGAAGTTCAGACAGCAGATACAACAGCAGTTTCACCGAAAACCGGAGATAACGATCAGGCAGCTTTGTGGATCACACTTCTCCTTCTTTCCTGTGGAGCATTGACCGCAGTTGGAATCAGAAAAAAAGTAAGATAAGCAAAAAATTAAAGTGAAATGAACGACAACATGAGCTATAAGAAAAACCTAGTACTCATCTGTCAATCAGCATGGTGAACTCAAAGATATTATCACTCTCTTTTTCTGTCAGGTACAGAGCATCGAGATTAGTTAAACCGATTAATTTTTTGATTTTTTCATTAACGCTTTGATTCTGAGAAATATTGATATTGGTTCCATCACCTTTGTCAACAGCCCTGAAGTCACGCATAAAATTTACAAGATCATAGGAACTGAGCTTGTTTTTGAAACATTTGATTTCCAGGATTCTTAAAAGAAACAAGCTAAGGCAGCAGATTAAAAAATGCCCTGCAAGGATATTAAATTTTCCAGTAAAATCAAGGTTTTTTAGGTATCTGCGCGATTTGAGATGTATGAGGAAATTTGAAAACATCGGAACTGTATGAAACCGATTGACATGAAAAAAAGTGTATTGTATAATCAGAATCGCTCATCGGAGGGCAACTTGTTCGTTTAGAAACAATAGCTGGATAAGATGGCAGATTGAAATATCTGCTTTTCTTATCCGGCTTTTTTTGTGTGACAGGAAATTACTGCCACAACCTATCATTTTCAGGAGGAATATATGGAAACAAACACATCATTTACAGAAGGAAAAATCTTAAAACCTTTGATCTTATTTGCATTTCCTGTCTTGCTGGCGTTATTTCTGCAGGCGATGTATGGCGCGGTAGACCTGCTCATAGTGGGAAAATTTGCTTCATCCGCAGATGTATCCGCGGTTTCGACAGGTTCTCAGATCATGACTACATTAACAAATCTGATCAGCAGTTTCGCAATGGGAACCACAATTTTGCTGGGACAGCAGATCGGAAGCGGAAAAAAAGAGGAAGGCGGACGAACCGTAGGAACAGCAATTGTCATGTTTGCGGCGATCGCAGTGGTCATGTCGATCATTATGGTTGTTTTTGCGCCTTCAATCAGTCAGATCATGAACGCGCCTGAGGAAGCATTTCAAAAGACCGTTGATTACATCAGAATTTGCGGCGGAGGTATGTTAGTCATTGTTGCCTACAATCTGATCGGCTGCATTTTCCGTGGACTGGGCGATTCTAAGACACCGCTTATCACAGTCGCGATTGCATGTGTTTTTAACATTGCGGGAGATCTGATCCTATGTGCAGGCTTTCACATGGGAACACAGGGCGCTGCGATTGCAACAGTGTTTGCGCAGATTGTGAGCGTGGTAGTTTCGTTTTTCCTGATCTGTAAAAAAGAGCTGCCTTTTACCGTAAAAAATAAAAATATTCGGATTCATAAAGTATATTTGAAGAAAATGGTTGGTTTTGGGGCGCCGATTGCATTGCAGGATCTGCTTGTGAGCATTTCATTTTTGATCATTCTGGCAATCGTAAATTCTATGGGAGTCATTGCCTCGGCAGGTGTCGGTGTCGCAGAAAAAGTGTGTGCATTTATCATGCTCATATCGTCTGCTTTCATGCAGTCCATGTCGGCATTTGTGGCACAAAACTATGGCGCAGGTCAGATTACAAGAGCCAGAAAAGCCTTGCATTACGGCATTGCCGTTTCTTTTTCCATTGGCGTGGTAATGTTTTTGATCACGTTTTTCCATGGAGATGCGCTGGCAGGAATTTTCTCCTCGGATGGGGAAGTGGTTTTTGCAGCGGCAGATTATCTCAAGGCATATGCGATCGACTGCCTGTTTACAGCTATTTTCTTCTGCTATACCGGATTTTACAATGGTATCGGTAAGACACGATTTGTCATGATCCAGGGAATCCTTGGCGCATTTTGCGTCAGAGTTGCGGTGTCTTATATTATGAGCATCCAGCCGGAAACATCGCTGTTTCATATCGGGCTGGCAACGCCGATGTCGTCAGCCTTGCAGTTGATTCTCTGCGTTGGATTCATGCTCTTTTTGAGAAAAAAGGGGATGTTAGACGATAAAAAAATTTAATCGTCTCGATTTTCTTTCCCATTAAAAATTCTGGATTGGTCTATGGTACAATGCGTTTAAACATTTGAACAAAGAAAGGAATTATATATGGATATCTTAGAGTTAATGAAGGAAAGACACAGGACATGAGGTTAAATAATGCAGTCGAAAGAGATAGAGCAGCTTGCTTCTGAGTTTGAAAAATGCCAGAGAATACTCATTGCGCTTGGCGATGAAAACAGGCTTCACATGATTCCGGAAAAGATGAATAAAACCGCATAAAGATGTGAAAAGACAGGGATTGATGACCATGATTTTGTATTGGTGATTGATTCCTGTTTTGTAATATTATGATAGGGCGAGTTTAAATTATTTCTTGACAATAGCGTTATAGAACCATATAATTACCAATGGTAATTAACAAAGGCAATTATATAGCACAATGTAAAAAAGGAACCGATAGTATGAACGAAGAAAAAATAAAGAGAATGTTGGATGCCTGCTATCTTGCAAAAAGGACGAGGGAACTGCTCCCGGAACTGCCGGAAGGAGTCACACCAGCGTATATACAGTACATGGATGTGATCCACAAGTTACAGGAGAAGAAAGAGAGAGTAAAAGTATCGGATATCAGTGACACATTAAAGCTGCCAAGACCGGGGGTGACAAGAACGGTCAAGGAAATGGAAAAAAAGGGCTATCTCACGAAATATGCGTCTGAGGAGGACGGTCGGATCACATATGTTTTCATTACAGAAAAAGGTGAGGAGTTATCGGATAAGTACGATAAAAATTATTACAGCCGGCTTTTGAAATATATGGATCATATTTCCGAAGAAGAAGCGGATTGTATGATTTCGACCATAGAAAAATTTTATAAAGTCATGAGCGAAAGGAGAGTTGACATTGAATAGTTCAAAATCAGATTTTACACAGGGAAGTATTTTAGGAAAGCTGCTGCCATTTATGCTGCCAATCTTAGGCGCATTAGTATTGCAGGCGGCTTACGGTGCAGTTGACCTTCTGGTCGTTGGAAGGTTTGGAACAACATCGGGGCTTTCAGCCGTATCAACAGGAAGCCAGGTGTTAAACTTAGTCACTTTTGTTATTACGCAGTTTGCAATGGGTATCACTGTTTTGATCGCACGGTATATCGGGGAGAAAAAACCGCAGTATATTGGAGCTTTGATCGGTGGAGCAACAATTATTTTTGCAATTGTTTCTGCGGTACTTTTTGTAGTTATGATCGGGTTTGCACAGCCGATTGCAGTGCTGATGCAGGCACCACAGGAGGCTGTGGAACTGACATCGTCTTATGTGCGTATCTGCGGTGGCGGAATTTTTTTCATTGTGGCGTACAATCTGCTCGCAGCTATTTTCAGAGGCTTAGGTGACAGCAAATCTCCATTATTATTCGTTGCAGTTGCATGTGTGGTAAATATCGCAGGAGACCTGATTTTAGTGGCAGGACTGCATTTAGACGCAGCCGGAGCTGCAATCGCAACTGTAACAGCACAGGCGGTCAGCGTCGTTTTTGCATTATTTTTACTGGTAAAAAGAGAACTTCCATTTAAAATCACCAGACAGGATTTTAAGATCAACACACATTGTATAAGAGCATTAAAAGTCGGTCTGCCGCTTGCTATGCAGGAGTTCTTGACACAGATCTCATTCCTTGCACTCTGCGCATTTGTCAACCGGCTTGGACTCGCAGCTTCCTCCGGATATGGTGTTGCCTGCAAGGTCGTTAACTTCGCAATGCTGATTCCAAGTTCTCTGATGCAGTCCATGGCATCCTTTGTATCGCAGAACGTGGGTGCCGGAAACGAAAAAAGAGCGAAAAAAGCAATGTTTACCGGCATGGGCGTTGGAATTGTGATCGGCTGCATTGTATTTGCATTTGTTATGTTTAAGGGAGATCTTCTGACCGGAATCTTCACAACAGACGCAGCCGTTGTGCAGAATGGTTATGATTATCTGAAAGGGTTTGCGTTGGAAACGATCGTGACAGCCGTTCTATTCAGTATGGTCGGTTATTTCAACGGACATGATAAAACGGTCTGGGTTATGGTTCAGGGACTCGTCCAGACGCTTCTTGTGCGTCTGCCGCTGGCATATTATATGAGTATCCAGCCAGATGCGAGCCTCACCAAGATCGGTTTTGCGGCTCCGGAAGCAACGATATTCGGAATTGTGCTGAATGTGATCTTCTATCTGTGGATGAACCGGAAACGGAATAATTTATAAGCAAAAGCCCTGAAGTTGCAGCTTCAGGGCTTTTTGCGATGTAGCGTTATCATCATAACATATAATGCGTATGTTAATACTTTTTATGGTATACTTCAGATATAAATTTAGGAAAGAAAAGAGGAACCAATAAATGAAAATTGTGATTATTAACGGAAGTGCAAGAAAAGGCAATACATTAACTGCAATTAATGCATTTATAAAAGGTGCATCTGGAAAAAATGAGATCGAAGTGATTCAGCCGGACAAGTTAGATATCAGCCCATGCAAAGGATGTGGCGTCTGTCAATGTAATAAAGGCTGCGTAGATCAGGATGATACCAATCCTACAATTGACAAAATTGTGGCAGCAGACATGATCCTTTTTACAACACCAGTGTATTGGTGGGGAATGTCCGCACAGTTAAAGCTGGTTATAGACAAATGTTATTGCAGAGGATTACAGATAAAAGGGAAAAAGGTTGGTGTTATTGTCGTAGGCGGATCACCGGTAGACAGTATACAATATGAACTGATTCAGAAACAGTTTGACTGCATGGCTCACTACCTGTCATGGGATATGCTTTTCCAGAAATCCTATTATGCAACTGCAAAAGATGAATTATCAAAAAATGCGGGTGCAATGGAAGACCTGGAAAAATTAGGCGCAGAGCTGGCATAGGGAAAAACCAGTCTATCATGAGATTTCAAAAGGAGAGCAGGAAAAATGACAGAAAAAGAGAAAATGACGGCAGGAAAAATTTACGATCCTTCCGATGAAGAACTTGTAAAATTAAGAACAAAAGCCTATAGATTAAGTAAAGAATATAATGAACTTCTTGAAACAGACGAGAAACGTTCCGAGATTCTGAAAGAAATGGGAATCATAGGTGATTCGTTTTACTTGCAGGGACCAGTACAGTTTGATTATGGCTGTCTGACATCTATCGGTGCAAATTCGTATGCGAACTTTAACTTTACGTGTGTGGATTGCTGTCCGGTTACCATTGGTGCAAATGTATTTATGGGACCAAATGAGTCACTTCTTACCCCGATGCATCCGCTCCGCTGGCAGGATCGCAACCAATATCAGAAACAGAATGGAACACTTACCGATAAGGAATACGCCAGACCGATTACCATTGGCGATAACTGCTGGATCGCAGGAAATGTTACAATCTGTGGTGGTGTTACGATCGGCGAGGGCTGTGTGATCGGTGCTGGAAGCGTCGTTACCAGAGATATTCCGGCAAATTCACTTGCAGTTGGTGTTCCATGTCGCGTGATCCGCGAGATTACGGAAGAAGATGCGCTGGAAAATCACCCGGAGTTGTTCTAAAAAAAATCAGCTATAATCAAAACCTATAACAAACCCAAGGAATCTTCTATAACAAAAACAATTGACAAAATAATATCAGATGATTATAATTCCCCATATAAAGTAATTCCTACATAACATATCAAATAAGTAGGAAATAAGAAAGGGGAAAATCATATGAAGACAAATACAATCGTAATGAACAAAAACCAGATGTGTTGCTGTTGTATGTGCTGTATGGATGAATACGGTTTTATTTTCATATGATTTATACACCTGAGTGTTTTGGAGAAAAGAAGAAGCAGGCAGTTGTGATAACCATATGACAACGACCTGCTTCTTTCTTTATGTGTATACTCTTTGGAATTAACGTATGA
>ERZ791575.245-NODE-245-length-28795-cov-5.550592_pt1 | contig 28795 bp, 19 predicted proteins | sample MGYA00509970_ERZ791575 | MGnify/ENA primary metagenome ERZ791575 (study PRJEB30046, sample SAMN00791935) | human gut metagenome | study: EMG produced TPA metagenomics assembly of the A metagenome-wide association study of gut microbiota in type 2... | reverse complement strand
CCTTGTTTCTGTTTTCCGCTCTTCGCTCTGCACTGGTAGGAGCGTCCAGGATGATGCCCAAATACTCTTTGCGGCGCTTCCCGTTATAACTGTAATTCAAATAAAGCGAAACTCTTCCTTTGTTCAATTGTTTCTTTCCTAATGTAATTCCCATAATGAATAATAATTAATACAATAATAATGTTGAAAAGAAGGACCAGAGAGGAACTGAAAATGAATTCCTCCATCTTTCTTTCTATAATAATAATATCTTTTGTACCTTTGTGTCATAAACAAAAAAATGGAAGAAAATTTTGATATACGCGAGCAACAGCTCACAACTAAGGAACGCGATTTTGAGAATGCCTTACGTCCGCTGAATTTTGAAGATTTCAGCGGGCAGGATAAGGTAGTGGATAATCTGCGCATCTTTGTCAAGGCGGCGCGTCTGCGGGCCGAGGCGTTAGACCATGTTCTTTTGCACGGACCTCCCGGCTTGGGCAAGACGACCTTAAGTAATATCATTGCCAATGAACTGGGAGTAGGTTTTAAAGTGACCTCAGGACCGGTGCTGGATAAACCGGGTGATTTGGCGGGAGTACTGACCAGCCTGGAACCCAATGATGTGCTTTTTATTGATGAAATACATCGGTTGAGCCCTGTGGTAGAAGAATATCTGTATTCTGCCATGGAGGATTATCGTATCGATATAATGATAGACAAGGGACCTTCGGCGCGTAGTATCCAGTTGGAGTTGAGCCCGTTTACTTTGGTTGGAGCCACTACCCGGAGTGGGTTGCTGACTGCGCCTTTGCGTGCCCGTTTTGGAATTAATCTTCATTTGGAGTATTATGACGATGATGTATTAACAAGCATTATCCGTCGTTCTGCTACTATATTGAATGTGCCTTGTGACGTGAAAGCGGCGGGTGAGATTGCTTCGCGCAGCCGTGGAACGCCCCGTATTGCAAATGCGCTGTTGAGGCGCGTCCGTGATTTTGCCCAGGTGAAAGGTTCCGGAAGGATTGATGTGGAAATTGCCCGGTTTGCTTTAGAAGCCTTGAACATTGACAGGTATGGACTGGATGAGATAGATAACAAGATTTTATGTACTATTATAGATAAGTTTAAGGGAGGCCCTGTGGGGCTGACTACTATTGCAACCGCTTTGGGTGAAGACGCCGGAACAATAGAGGAGGTTTATGAACCTTTTTTGATTAAAGAAGGTTTCTTAAAACGTACTCCGCGTGGACGTGAGGTCACGGAACTGGCCTATATGCACCTGGGACGGAGCATTTATAATAGTCAGAAGACATTATTTGATGATTAAAAGATGGCAGGATTAAAAGCATTAGCCAAGGAAACAGCCATATATGGGATGAGTAGTATCATCGGGCGGTTCCTGAATTATTTGTTAGTACCGATATATACCAACGCTTTGCCTGTGGAATCGGGGGGCTATGGTATCATTACCAATATGTATGCTATAACTGCCTTGCTGATGGTGCTTTTAACATATGGTATGGAAACCGGATTTTTCCGGTTTGCCAATAAGGGGGTGGATGATCCGATGCGCGTCTATTCCACTACTTTGCTTTCGGTAGGGGCGACTGCGCTCTTGTTTTTAATCGTTTGTCTTTCTTTTCTGCATCCCATAGCAGGTTTCTTGGGATATGGAGAGCATCCGTGGTATATGGGGATGATGCTGATTGTAGTCGCAATGGACGCTTTCCAAGCTATTCCTTTTGCTTATTTGCGATATAAGAAACGCCCTGTTAAGTTCGCTGCATTGAAATTGTTGTTCATTTTTGCCAGCATTGCCTTGAATATCGCTTATTTTGTAGGTATGAAAGGAGAGAATGTCGGAGTGGCTTTTGCTATAAATCTGGCTTGTACTTCTTTGGTGATGCTGTGTATGTGGAAAGAATTGGTGGGCTTCAGGTATGTGCTGGACAGGGAGTTGTTGCGGCGTATGCTGCATTATTCTTTCCCGATATTGATTCTGGGTATTGCCGGAATCTTAAATCAGGTAGCCGATAAAATTATTTTTCCGTTTGTTTATCCTGATAAGGCGGAGGCGACCATCCAGTTGGGTATTTATGGGGCTGCCAGTAAAATAGCTATGATAATGGCCATGCTGACACAGGCTTTCCGGTTTGCATACGAGCCGTTTGTTTTTAGTAAGAGTAAAGAAAAGGATAGTCGGGAAATGTATGCCAAAGCGATGAAGTTTTTCATTATCTTCACTTTGCTGGCCTTTTTGGCTGTTATGTTTTACCTTGATATATTGCGTTATATTTTAGGACGTGATTATTGGGTAGGGCTTAAAGTTGTACCTATTGTCATGGCTGCCGAAATGTTTATGGGTATTTATTTCAATCTTTCTTTTTGGTATAAGCTGATTGATGAAACAAAATGGGGAGCTTATTTTTCATTGGTGGGATGCAGTATCATTATCCTGATAAATATTTTCCTTATTCCGGTATTTGGCTATATGGCGTGTGCGTGGGCAGGTTTTGCCGGATATGGAGTAGCTATGCTTCTCTCTTATTTTGTAGGGCAGAAAAAATATCCTATTAATTATGATTTGAAAGCGATAGGTAACTATGTGGCGTTAGCGCTGGTACTTTACATTGTTTCAGTTTATCTTCCTATTCAAAATATATTCTTGTTGTTGGGTGTTCGTACATTACTGTTGTTATTGTTTGTGGCATATATTGTGAAAACGGACTTCCCCTTGCAGCAGATACCTGTTATAAACCGATACATAAAGAAATAGCTATGAGTGACCTGAAGAATGATTTGAAGAATGTGCCTTATATAAAGCAGTTCTTTGGTGAATATCTTGATTTGCGCAAGGATAAGGATAATGAAGCCTTGATTGTAGAAAGTATTCGTAACGGTGTTGAGTTCAAAGGAACTAATTTGTGGATTCTTATATTCGCAATTTTTATTGCTTCATTGGGCTTGAATGTGAATTCTACGGCAGTGATTATCGGTGCTATGTTGATATCTCCGCTGATGGGGCCGATTATGGGAGTGGGGCTGGCTATCGGACAGAATGATTTTGAACTGTTGAAACGTTCTCTGAAAAGTTATTTGGTGGCGACTGTATTTAGTGTGATTACATCCACGATTTATTTTTCGCTGACTCCGTTGGATGAAGTGCAATCGGAGTTGCTGGCACGTACTTCTCCTACTATATATGATGTGCTTATAGCTTTATGCGGTGGCTTGGCCGGTATTATCGCCTTGTCTACAAAGGAGAAGGGGAATGTTATTCCGGGGGTAGCTATTGCTACGGCTTTGATGCCGCCTTTGTGTACTGCCGGATTCGGGCTTGCTACCGGAAATTTACTTTATTTTTTAGGTGCGTTCTATTTGTATTTTATCAATTCAGTATTTATCAGTCTGGCTACTTTTATCGGGGTGCGTGTCATGCATTTCCAACGTAAGGAGTTTGTGGATAAGGAGCGTGAGAAATTGGTAAAGAAATATATTATTTTTATTACTTTGGCTACGATGTGTCCTGCTGTTTATCTGACTTATGGCATTGTAAAAAGTACTATTTATGAAGCTTCTGCCAACAACTTTATCAACGAGGAGCTGAATTTTAATAATACCCAAGTAATAGACCGGAAGATTTCTTTCGAGAAGAAGGAAATACGTGTTGTGCTAATAGGCAATGAGGTTTCGGAAACAGAAATAGCAACCGCAAGGGATAACTTGAAACTTTTTAATCTGGCAGGAACCAAACTGGTTGTTCTTCAAGGAATGAATAATGATGCGATGGATATTGGCAGTATAAAGGCGCAAGTGATGGAGGACTTTTATAAGAATAGTGAGAAACGTTTGCTGGAGCAGCAGGAAAAGATTAAGTCTTTGGAAAACGAACTTAATGTATATGCCGCATACAATACCGTAGATAAAAAGATAATTCCCGAACTTAAAGTACTTTATCCTGCAGCAGAAGCTATAGCCATGGCGAAGACTGTGGAATTGCAGGTAGACTCAACCCAAACGGACACATTGACAATAGTCTTGATGAAATTCAGTAAAAAACCTGTAGGAAAAGAACAGGAAAAGATTTCCGAATGGTTGAAGGCACGTGTCGGGGCGAAAAAACTTAAATTAATTGTAGAATAAAACCATGAAAAAACTACTATTGCTGCTGTCTTTCCTGCCTTTATGTATATGGGGTAATGAGGGAATGTGGCTTCCTTGTTGCCTTAGCAAACAAACTCAACAAGTGATGAAAGAAATGGGATTGGAACTTTCATCTGAACAATTGTATAATCCCGGAGGAAAAGCATTGGCTAATGCTGTTGTTAGTTTTGGAGGTTTTTGCTCGGGGGTTGTTGTATCTCCGGATGGCTTGGTTTTTACTAACCACCATTGTGGGTATGATGCCATTCAGCAGCATAGTTCTGTGGAGCATGATTATTTGCGAGATGGTTTTGTAGCCGACTCCTTAAGTAAGGAGCTTCCTAATCCGGATTTATTTGTCAGTTTCCTGATACGCACAGAGGATGTGACGGAGCGTGTGTTGCAAGCTATTCCAGTCGGGACAAAGGAAAATGACCGTGCGCTGATTGTGGATTCTATTTCCACATTGCTTGCTCAGGAAGCTGTGGCGAATGATACGTTGCTGCGTGCTGAGATAACTCCTTTTTATGGTGGTAATGAGTTTTATCTGTCTGTGTATAAAGATTATTATGATGTTCGTCTGGTGTTTGCTCCTCCCTCTTCTGTAGGCAAGTTTGGCGGGGATACAGATAATTGGGTATGGCCCCGCCATACCGGGGATTTCTCTGTTTTTCGTATTTATGCTGATCAGAATAATCAACCGGCAGCTTATTCTCCGGAGAATGTGCCTTATCATCCGGATTATTTTGCTCCTGTTTCTTTGGGCGGGTATGAACAAGGTTCATTTTGCATGACTATGGGATATCCCGGTTCTACCAGCAGGTATTTGTCTTCATTTGGGATAGACGAAAGGATTAATACGGATAATGCCGCTATGATTAATGTCCGTACCATCAAGCAGGCTATCTGGAAAAATGCAATGGAAAAAAGTGATGATATCCGCATTAAATATGCTTCCAAGTATGCACAAAGCTCTAACTATTGGAAGAATAGTATAGGCATGAATCAAGCGGTAAAAGAGTTGAAAGTGATAGAGAAAAAACAAGCTTTGGAGCGCCAGTTGCAAGAATGGATCCGTCGGGAACCTGATAAGCGAAGCAAATATGCAAGGGTTCTGACTGAACTGGAGCTGAATTATCGTAATCGTAGAAATGCGGCGCGGGCTATGGCATATTTTGGAGAAACATTTGCTAATGGACCGGAGTTGATTACGGCAGCCTTGGCTGTACTGAATTTTGATTTTGAGGCAGAGGAGAGTGATTTGGAGCGTAATATGCGGCAATTGTTGGAGATTTATGCCAATATGGATATAAGTGTGGATAAACAAGTCTTTGTGGCTATGTTGAAAGAATATGCGGCTGAGGTAGGCAAGGAGTTTTTACCTGATGTTTATCCATTGATAGAGAAAGATTTTAAAGGTGATTACCAAGCTTATGTAGATGATTTGTATGCTCGTTCCTCTTTAAAGACACCGCATGGGTTTGAACAGGTGGTGAAGGGAGATACCACTTATGTCTTGTTTGATGACCCTGCGGCTTCTTTTGCTATTGATATGTTGGTGAAATTTTATGAATTCAATCAGTCGGTGGAAGAAGCTAGTATGAATATTGAGAAAAATGAACGTTTGCTGAATGAAGCAATGCGTGAGATGGAGGCAGATAGGGTGTTTTATCCGGATGCTAATTCTACTATGCGTCTGAGTTTTGGCATGGTGGGTGGTTACTCACCGAAAGATGCTATTGAATATTCTTACTTTACGACGACAAAAGGTATTTTTGACAAGATAAGGCAGTATAAGGGAGATAGTGATTTCGATGTGCTTCCTTCTGTAGTCGAATGCTTGAGAAGGAAGGATTTCGGACGTTATGCTACCGGAGATGGTAATATGAATGTTTGCTTTATTTCGGATAATGATATTACGGGAGGGAATTCCGGTAGTGGAATGTTTAATGGAAAAGGGGAATTAATAGGTCTTGCTTTTGACGGGAATTGGGAAGCAATGAGTGGAGATATTGTTTTTGAACCTAATTTGCAGCGTTGTATCGGGGTGGATATCCGCTATGTTCTTTACATGATTGAAAAATATGGGAAAGCTTCCCGTTTGGTCGATGAACTGAAATTGACAGACTAAAAGAAAAATATGAAATGACAGGAAGCTTGGGTATGTCAAAGTTCCGATAGTTTGTCATATAATCTTTCATCCGGAAAGATGGCAAAAAAACTGTTAATATTAATTCGATGTAAACAAGGATATTCGGCAAATCTTTTTTTGAATAATACGATAAATCCAACTGATTCATTATGAGTCAGTTGGATTTATCGTATTATTTGCGGAATGTCCTTGAAATGACAGGTTGTTTCAATTCTGCCTGCTCCGCTATTATTCGAGAGAAGTGGATGTTATTTGCATATTTCTACTATGCTCAATTCTCTTTCATGAAGTTGGCTTCCTCATTTCTTGGATTTCTTTTTCTTATTGTTATCGCTGTTAAAGAATTGTTTCCAGTCGTCTTTCGTTTTGGGACCGCGTTCTTCAATGTAGCCACGTTCCGCACGGCTGGGTCTTCCTTCTTTTGAGGTCGTTTTTTTATTGGACCTGTCACTTTTTTTGCCGAATGAAGCATTCCTTGCTGCACTGCTTCTGCGTTCGCCATTGTCGTTTTTGCCATTATTGTCACCGGCAACTTCTACTACAATTTTCCGGCCGCCATTCAGATTAACCTTGTTCAATGCTTTAATCACGTCCTGTGCCTGATTTTCTGCTACTTCGAAGAAAGAGAAATTCTGCATCAGGTCTATTCGTCCGATGGTAGTACGTTGCTTCTTCATGTTGCGGTTAATCAGTTCTATGATTTGGTTGGCATAGAAACCGTCTGTCTTTCCTACATTCAGGAATAGACGGGTGTATCCTTTTTCTGCTTTACGCTCTGTCTTTTCACGAGCACTGCCATGATCCTTGCGTTCTTTGGAGCCACGTTCGCTGCGACGGTCATTTGTGCTGGGAATTTCTATTTCCGGAGCGTTACTATAGTATTCCAAGAAGCGGTTAAATTCCATTGACACCACGCGCTTTATCAGATCTTCCTTTGAAAGCCATTCCAGTTTACGATAGATTCCGGGTAGGAAGGATTCAATTTCTTCATCGTTTACTTTTACCTTTTCTATGTCATCTATCAATTTAATCAATTGCTGCTCGCAAATTTGTTTACCACTGGGCATCTCACCCATGATAAATTTTTTGTTGATGATTCGTTCTATCTCACGCATCTTGCCTTTTTCGCGCAGGTTGATGATGGCAATAGAAATACCTGTTTTTCCGGCACGTCCTGTACGACCACTACGATGAGTATAGCTTTCTATATCATCGGGCAAGCCATAATTAATGACATGAGTAAGGTCATTTACATCTAGGCCACGGGCTGCTACGTCGGTAGCAACTAAAAGCTGTAAATGGCGTTGGCGGAATTTTTGCATCACTAAGTCGCGCTGGGCTTGTGAGAGCTCACCGTGCAAAGAGTCTGCGTTATAACCGTCTTGTATTAATTTATCTGCAATTTCCTGAGTTTCTTTACGGGTACGACAGAAAATGATGCCATAAATCTGTGGATAATAATCCGCGATACGTTTCAATGCGGCATATTTGTCTTTAGCGTGTACTAAATAGGCTATGTGATTGACGTTTTTACTGCCCTCATTTTTGGTACCGATAGTGATTTCTTTTGCGTCATGCAGATATTTTTTGGCGATGCGTGAGATTTCCGGACTCATGGTAGCCGAGAACATCAAGGTATTCCGATCTTCAGGAACTTTTTCAAGGATAGCATTTATGCTATCAGTAAATCCCATATTCAGCATTTCATCGGCTTCGTCCATTACTACATCTGTAATTGTTTCTAGTTTGGCAACCTTTCTTTCTATTAGATCAATCAGTCGTCCGGGAGTAGCCACAATAATATGTACGCCTGTTTTCAACATGCGTATTTGGCTTTCGATGGATGAACCACCATATACGGGAAGGATTTTCAGCCCGTCAATGTACTTGGAGTAATCGTTCAGATCGCCTGCAATCTGCAAGCACAATTCGCGTGTGGGGCATAAAATTAGTGCTTGAGGTGCACGGTGTTTTACGTCAACTTTTTGGATAAGCGGCAGACCAAATGCGGCTGTTTTTCCAGTCCCTGTTTGTGCTAGGGCTACTACATCGTTGCCGTTTCCCAATAAATACGGTATTACTTCTTCTTGTACCGGCATGGGATTCTCATATCCCATTTCTTTAATCGCTTTTAGTATTTCCGGGGAAACGCCTAACTCTTCAAATGTCTTCATTTATTTTCAAATATCTAATTCGCTGCAAAGATACGGATAATCATGGGATTATATGGTGCTTATGCAATATTTGTTTTTATCAGTAGTGTATTTTTAGGGAATATTGGCTAAAGCGTGTCGGGAAGTGATAAGAAAATTTTAGGTATAAGGTGAAAATACTCTGCCGGTATGGCAATTGAAATGCTTTATCGGTCAGAGTATCCGGATTAAAGATATGAGAATTTTATGGTATCAGAGTGTTTGTATATGTGGCTGTTTATATTATTCACCTTCTTCTCTATATTCTAAAATATCTCCGGGCTGGCAATTTAGTTCCCTGCAAATAGCCTCAAGGGTAGAGAAACGGATGGCTTTCGCTTTCCCGGTTTTCAATATGGAAAGGTTAGCAGGAGTCAGGTCTATCTTCTCGGCTAAATCTCCCAGCGAAATTTTTCGTTTCGCCATCATTACGTCTAAATTTACTATAATTGGCATAGATCAATTCATTTTGGGTTTATTCGGGTTCTCATCTAATGCGTGCCACCAAAAGGTGTAGCGTTGTGTTAGTCTTTTAAAGGCATACAGACAGAAGCAAGTCCATCCAATGTTGATCGATATCCTCACTATTTTGTTGTCCAACAATGGATGTAACACAAGGAAATAGATGAATGAACTTACAAACAGAGTAGCTATCAGGCAAAGTATCAAATAAAAGATGCTTTTTCTTTTTGAGGGGAAAGTATTTTTTTCTTTCATGGTATTTTTCTTAAATGGTTAAATCCTGTTCTTCTTTCATTTTTGCCCCGATAGCAAATATCTCGGCAAAAAGAATGGGAATTATCACAGCTACCCAGTCGGGAGAATAACCGGCGTAGCTGATGATTTTGTAGCCCGGCAGACTGATTTGCTCAACTGCTGCGTTTCCTACAATCCATTCGTCAACAGCTATGAGGATTTCCAAGCTTGCACTGGTGTATGCAAACCAACGGAGGCGCCGTACATTGGCAGATGTAAATACTTCGCGGCGTGAGATGGAAATGAGCAACCGGATCAATGAGCAGAAACCGATGAGAAAAAGGAATATTCCGGGTATGGCAAGTCCCATGACAAGGATGTGCCAGGCCGATGGCTTGGCATACGTTTCTATTTCAGTCACTGTGTAGGGGAGTGTCCAGTCCACGCGGTTGTTGCTCAGTGAATCGACAGTAGTTTCAGGTAACGGCTCTACATTCAGTTTGACTGAGGTTGCATGATGGGGTATAATGTGGCGTCCAGGCTCATATATTTCCATTGTACTGTTATGTCCATCTTCAAATCCTTTCTTGAAATCTCTCCAATTTTCATCCAATCCTCCAAAGAAGTTTGCAATGATGGCTATAATGGCTATGACACCTAATATTCTGAACTTGTTCATAGTCTGCTCTGTTTTTTTAAATGGTTAAATCTTGTTCTTCTTTCATCTTCAGTCCGATGGCAAATACTTCGGCTACCAGCAATGAAATGAATCCCAGAATGAGAGTCGCATCGGAAAAAGCAAAGGTATAGGAGAACTCGCATCCGTTGAGTTGCAACACTTGCGAAGCTTCATAATTTCCAATCACGATGGTAGCCAGCGTGCAGATAAACAAAAGTATCAATGCCCATCCTAACTTGCGCAGAAACTTCACATTCTTCCAGCTGAAGATATCACCGCGATTGATATTTCTGATCAAATAAAAGAACTGCAACAGGCAGAAAATTCCCGCTATCACCGAAATGAATGAGGCAATCCTGTTTAGTGCATGGAAGGTATCATTTTCTTTCGTTGGCGCCTCTACCATGCTTATAATCGGTATGATAGATGCCTGTTCTCCTGTCCTGACATTGGTTACACTTCCTGTCTTTTCAAGTAGATCGGTAGGAAGGGTGCAAATCATCTTATAATCGGAAATGTGGATATCCTTTCCTTTTTCTACACTTTCGTATCCGGCTTTAAAGGCACTTGTGAAAGAATGGAACATGATGCTCACTGTCGTTGAGGTGGAAAGGAGCAAGGCGATAAGTACGCAGACGCAAAAGAGGTTGAGTTTTGTTTTCATTGTTACATTTATGCTTGTGTGTTAGTAATTTCAGAGGGTGTTCCCGGCTGTGGCAAATGTTTGTTCAGATAGAAATACATGCCGACTAGGATGATTATGGCGGCTGCTAAAAGGATGTAAGTAGGTGTGGCGCCAATCATATCAACCGTTTTTTCATTCAACTCTTCTTGGGTTGATGTAGCCATGGCAATGGTAGCCAGGGAGTTATTTAGAAAATGCCCTATCATTCCCGGTATAATGCTTCCTGTGCGGTAATAAAGCCATCCGAATACCAATCCCAGACAGAAGGCGAAAGGTACTTGCGCCGGATTGACATGGATGAGACCGAAAATGAGTGCTGACAGGAGGATTGCCATACCGGGTCTTTTTCCGGTTTGCAGGAAATGCCCTTCAATGGCTCCACGGAACAGCAACTCTTCTACCAGAGGTGCCATGACGGCAATGGCGATGATGCCGAATACATTGCGGCTCATTCCTATGAATGTGTCTTCCACTAGGTTGGGCAGTTCTATGAATTCGCTGGCTACATTGCAGATGAACATGGCTGCTATAATGAAGGGAATACTCAATAAAATGGTTTTTGCAGGTACTTCAGTCCAGCTTGTCTTGTTGAATTGAACGTATTTAAAGTAGATCAGGTGCCAGATCATGGCTATTCCTGCCAGTACCATAACGAGTCCTGTCATAGAGGCTGTATTCTTACCTGCGGCATAAGCCAGATTATCATTTTCTGAAATTTCGTTCATCACTTTAATAATTCCCGCCGGAAGTCCTACCAGGAAGGTGAAAGCTAACTGATAGGCGAAGTAATAAAGTACTAATTTAATTGCGCGTCCCATAATAGAATGTTTATTGGTTTAAAATGGATTTGAATTAAGGGGTAGGACGGACTTCCGCATCCGTCCTGAGGGTATCTGTTTCTTTAAGTAAGCATCCTTGGGTTTCTCCTTGGTGCGATCAAAATCATGGTTGTTTTCATCTGGTTGTCTTTTAAATTTGGTTGATTTGTTTTTAGTTCATCAAGTGAGCAATGGCATGTTTGCATGGAACGTACCAATGGTTCATGAATAGGATAAGAAATGCTAAAATAAGGATAATTGCGCTTTTTTGTTGTGCTCTTTGGGCCAGTGGGGTGTTGACAGGAATCTTGGTCAGGACCAGTCTTCCCAAAGCTATTCCCAAAAGCATACCCAAGCCTAATCCTATTTGCGGATATAAAAATCCGACCATCATTCCTATGTACATTCCTATGGTTTGCCACAGGCTGGTCGCATTCTTATTTTGGGTTTGTGTTTCATTCAAAGTTTCCATTACTTTTTGTTTTGTGTGTCGGCCAACAAGTTTGCGTTGTTGCCTTCACGGTAAATACTTTCTTGTTTGTTATGGTTGAAAGTGCTCTCTTTGGCGTTCCATTCAGCGTAGTTGAGTTTGATTTCATAGACTCCGGGAGTTACGGTAAGCAGATAGGCCGGCTTCCACAGTTCCCGGTAAGCATCCCAGCGATAAGCTTTTTTCTCAATTACCTGACCATTTTCATCGTGTTTGTACTCATACTTCAGTTTGCGTGTCAATGTTTTGCCGTCTTCATTCAGTGTGTACACGGTTGTGTTTGTGTCATTCTGACCGTAGATGTACTTTGTGTTTCCTGTTTGTGCGTTTGCTGTTGTTGTACAACTCATCATTACTACTGCAATTGCTGCTAAAACTGATTTTAATACTGACTTTTTCATTTTTACTTCGTGTTTTAATGTTTATGTTTATTCTTTCTTGTTTCTCGATATTCATTTATCGTTTATCGATATGCAAATGTATATCTTATTTTGATACTACAAAAGAAAAACGAAAAAAAAATATCGAAAAACGATAAAAATATATCTTTTTTCGTGCTTTGTAGGATGGAAGTGTATGAAGAAACAGATTTTATGCAAGAAGTGACTGGTATCGGTGAATTAATTCTTCCGATAGCGTTTGCGTTCACTGGCAGGGGCGATTTTGTCTGCCCTAATACATGGAATGAACTGTTTTCGAGCAGGCAAAACTGACTGTAAACGAAGATGTGTAGAAAGAGTAGTTTGAAAGGGGGAAGGCTGTACAATGCTCCCTTGTATTTAGAGAAGAATTCTGGCCGTTTTTTCCCGGTCTTTATGCATTTGGGCAATGAGTGCATCTATAGTGTCATATTTTTCTTCAGGGCGAAGATACTTTACGAACTCAATGCGCATTTCTTTGTGGTAGATATTCTCCGAAAAATTGAGGATGTTCACTTCAATACTTAAATTGTTGCCGTTATTGATAGTAGGGCGGTGTCCTATGTTCAACATTCCTGCCCATTTTTTTCCTTCCACATATACATATACTGCATAAACTCCTTCCGAGGGAATTAACTTGTCGCTACAATCCACTTGCAGGTTAGCTGTAGGGAATCCTATTTTTCTGCCTACTTTGTAGCCATCTACCACTGTTCCATCCAGATAGTAGTTATACCCCAGGAATTTGGCAGCCTGACTTACTTCACCTTCTTTTAATAGTTGGCGGATGACTGAAGAGCTGATTTTGCCCTCTTTGTCTGTGTAAGCTCGCGCGCGTACTATATATATGTTCAGTTCCTCACCATAACGGCAATAATCTTCAAAATTTTCACTGCGGTTGTGACCGAAACGATGGTCGTAGCCTATAACTAATGTATGGATATTGAACTTGTTACGTAGCAACTGCATAAACTCTCGAGCCGAAAACAGTGAAAGTTCCTGTGTAAAAGGGAGAAGAAAGCAGTAATCTACTTGCATCGTTTCCAATAATTCGAGTTTCTCTGTTGGTGAAGAAAGTAATTGCGGACGATAAGCGGTTTGTATCACTTGTCTGGGATGTACAGGAAAAGTGATCAATGCAGAATATAACCCATCCTTGGCAGCGACCTCTTTTACTTGATTAATAAGAAAGCGGTGTCCGCGATGCACTCCATCGAAGAAGCCGATAGTGGCAACTGAAGGAGGCAATGTTTGATGGTTTATATCTGATATTATTTTCATTATTCAAAAAGTGAACTTAAATCTTCTCCAATATGGTAATGATAGGACTGTATGCCAAGCGATATTGCTGCCTGGCAATTGATTGCCGAGTCATCTATAAAAAACGTTTCTTCGGGCAAGATGTTTGCTTCTTTCATCATTTGCTCATAAATGTCTTTTTCCGGTTTGGCCTTGTGCATTTCAAAAGACAGAAAAATATCTTCAAAAAAGTCATTTACACGGAATCCCCGATAACAGAACATTTGCTCACAGGCATAATCCCAATGTATCCGGTTGGTATTACTAAGCAGGTAAACCATATAATGTTCGCGTAACTTTAGCAATAAGTCCAGCTTTTCACGAGGAATATCAAGTAGCATCAGGTTCCACATATCATCAATTTCATGGTCGGACAGGGCTTCGCTGACCTCCTTACGAATGGCTTTCCGGAATTCTTCCGGGCTGATTTCACCCAATTCAAATTGGGAAAAGAAACCTTTTCCCCTGAACTGGCATGCCTGTTTCTCTATATCTCGAAATCCTGCTTTACGAAAAGCATTCAGGCAATTGTCAAAATCCAGATTTATTAATACTCCTCCTAAATCAAAAACGACATTTTTAATCTTACTGTCCATAACTCTTTATGTGCTTTATTCTCTTTTTTAGTCTTTTTTCTGTATTCGTTTTATCCAACGGTAGATTTCACCAATCCACAATACGAATGACGTTCCTGCGATAATATAAACCCAAGTCATGAAATTCATAGGTTCGGTACGGAACACTTTACCTCCGAACTCGACAATCAGAATTTGTCCGACTAAAATAATGATAGCCACACTTAGCATGCCTAATGCATGACGGGAATCCTTGAATACAGAATGGTTGGTCCCGAAAACACTGGCATTAAATAGATTCCAGAATTGCAGCATCACGAAGATCGTGAAGAATTGCGTCAAAGCTTGTCCTACTAAATTTGCTGGCATCTGTTTGATAATGACAATTAATGTCATCAGTATGGCAAGGAAGCAGAAGCCTACACCTAGTATATTTTTACGCATGGCTTTAGTGATGATGAAATCATCGGTCTTGCGTGGCTTTTCATTCATGACGTCTGCACTGGGGGGAATAGATGCTAAGGCCATGGCGGCAAAAGTGTCCATAATAAGATTTACCCAAAGCATTTGTGTTACGGTCAGTGGTAGTTCTGTACCAAAGAAAGCCCCTAATAAAACACTGGCTAATGCGACTACGTTGATAGTCAGCTGGAATACGATGAAACGCTGAATGTTTTTGTAAAGAGAGCGTCCCCACATTACTGCGGTAGCGATACTGTGGAACGAGTCATCCAATAGGGTTATGTCACTTGCTTCCTTGGCTACTGACGTACCGGTTCCCATAGAAAGACCTACTTGAGCGTGATTCAGTGCAGGAGCATCGTTTGTTCCGTCTCCGGTTACTGCTACTACGGCTCCTTTTTGCTGTAACAGTTGGACCAGACGTTGCTTGTCCATAGGACGCGCACGACTCATTACTTTCAAGTCAAGTACGCGGTCCAGAGCTTCTTCATCGCTTAATGCAGCAAACTCTACCCCTGTTATGCGGTTCCGGTCTGTATCTTCAGGTTTCCATAGCCCTATTTGGCGGGCAATTTCGGTAGCTGTTCCCGGGGTGTCGCCTGTAACAATTTTCACACCGATACCTGCCGACTGACATTTCTGTACGGCTTCCGGTACATCCGGACGAATAGGGTCGCTGATAGCTACGATACCTAGGAAAATCATATTCCCTTCATTGACTAGTTCGGCACAATCGTTACCGGAGTCTTCGGGGATAAATTTATAAGCTAATCCTAAAGTACGCATTGCCTTGTTCTGATAGGCCAGCAGATCGGCATTGTAATGAGCCTGTTCTTCGGAAGAGAGGTTGCATTTTCTCATTACAATTTCGGGAGCTCCTTTTATATAGAGTACCTTTTTCTGCTGGATAGGTGAATCTACTAATGTAGCCATATACTTACGTTCTGTAGAGAAAGTAAGTTGATTGATAACTTTTGCATTTTCACGTAATTCCAAATAGTTCTTGCCCTGTTCATTCAGCCAAAGCAATAAGGCTATTTCAGTAGGATTACCTACTCCGGATGGTTTCTTGTTTTCTCCTGTTTCTTCAAGGAAAGCTGTGGAGTTGGCACTGATCCCTTCAGCTATTAAATCTGCTTTGGTGGCATCAAGTTTCGCTTCATGTACCTGCATCAGGTTTTGTGTCAATGTACCTGTTTTGTCGGTGCAGATCACAGTAATGGCCCCCATTGTTTCACAAGCATGCATTTTACGTACCAGATTATTGGTTTTCAGCATACGGCGCATATTTAGTGCAAGACTTAAGGTGACACTCATCGGTAAGCCTTCAGGAACGGCTACTACAATTAAAGTGACAGCCATCATGAAATATTTCAATACAATGCGGGCTATTGCCATCCACCCATGCCAGTCTGTTATTTCATTTACGCTGAGGTAGGAGTAAAGGTCTTTAGTTGTGAAAACGATAAAGGTAAGCGTGGCAATGGTAAAACCTATTTTTCCGATGAAACCCGCCAATTTTGTCAATTGGATATTCAATGGAGTCTCTTCTTCACTTTGTTCGGTGGCCTGACGTGCTACCTTACCTATTTCGGTGGAATCACCCACACGTTCTACCTTCATTATTCCATGTCCGTCAACTACTGTGGTACCACGCATCACTTCATTGCTGGGATAAGTGGCTTCTTCATCAAATAGTTCTTCATGGATGGTTTTATTGACCATTAATTCTCCTGTCAAGTTGGATTCATTCACTTGCAGGGAAATAGCTTCCAGTAAGATTCCGTCGGCAGGAATCTCCTCACCGGTATTCAGAACTACGATATCACCTACTACAATCTCCTTACGGGGAATTTCCCGTACTTTCCCATTTCTGATTACTGTAACTGGTGTTTCTTCGCCTACAGCGTTCAGTAAGTCAAACTTCTTATTCGCATCGTATTCAAAGTAGAATCCGATACCGGTTGCCAGAAAAATAGCAAAGAAAATGCCGATTGTTTCCGCATACTCATTTTCAATAATGGCAATCACTAAGGAAAAGAATGCTGCGACTAAAAGAATACGTATAACCGGGTCGCGGAACTTTTCCAGATAAAGTTTCCACATGGAAGGACGTTTGGGAGGTGTCAAGAGGTTATTCCCATACTTCTCTCTACTGATAAGGACTTCTTTGTCCGAAAGCCCTGTTAGGGCTGTTTCCTGTTTTTTTTGTGCCATACGGCTTAGCAAAATTAATTAATGGTGCACAAAAATACAATTTATATCCTTACGAATAAGGGAATTAAATCTTTTTATCAAAATTTGGGCGATAAATCTTGCAAGTTTCAAGGGAATATACTACTTTTGCACCTGCTAACAGGAAATTGTGGCACGGACTTGTAGCTCAGTTGGTTAGAGCAACAGACTCATAATCTGGAGGTCCCTGGTTCAAGCCCAGGCTGGTCCACAAACTAAAAGGCTCATCTCTAACGAGATAGAGCCTTTTTTGTTTGCATACCCTCCAGATATAAATCTGTTGCTCTTGGTTGATTTACTCCTAATTTAAGCAGATGTTGACTAATTGTTGACTAATTAAAATAGAGCTAATATGCTGACTATTAAAGCTGAGATTAAAAGGAGTGAACTAAAAGTTGACGGAACTTATAACGTCAAGATTAGATTCACATTAGACCGCAAGGTAAAACGCTTATCCACCAACCTGTTTGTAACTCAACAAGACCTAACTAAATCCCTCAAATTCAAAGAGGACACTTCCATTAAGAGAGAGATAGATAGGCTTGTTCTCTATTATAGGGAACAGTGTCTAAAACTGCAATTAGACCAAAATCATTATTCATTGGATGAGATAATTGAGTTCCTAAACGGAGAGCAAGAGAAGCAACAGACCATTGACTTTATAAAGTTCAGTCGTGAGTGGATAGCTTCTGCTACTATTAAAGGAGCACCCAATTACACTACTGCCATCAATGCCTTGGTACGATTTGTTGGCAAGGAAGAATTAGATATAAATCTTATCACCTTAGACTTCTTGGAACAGTTCAAAGCATTTTTAATTGGAGAACGTGATGCACGTACCAAGAAACTGATGCAGCAGGGTAAACGTGTTACCTCTAACCGTACTCTTTCCCTCTACTTGGTAAGCATTAAGAAGCTGTTCAGTGAAGCTAAACGCAAGTTCAACAAGAAGGACAAGAACCTTATTCTTATTCCTAACTCACCCTTTGAGGACTTTAAAATACCTAAACAACGTGAGTTCGAAATAAAATCAAAAAATAGCAAGTTGTCCGTCATTGACAAACTTTACGTCAATGGCGGGCTTCTTTTCAAAAAAGCAGTATGCCGCGATAGCCGACAAGGAGTTGGCTATAAAGTTACTGAATGAACGATGTCTTGAGTGTTCAATCTGTGCGATGTTCTTCAGTTCGTCATTGACCGTTTCAATCAAGGCTCTTTTTCTTAGCAAAATCTTGTCGGCAATACTCATCAGTGAGTTCCTCATATTATTTTTAACTTTAGTAACAAGTTGTATGCCATTAAGGAAAAGGTTTTCAAACAGAGCCTGACCTATATATCCCTTGTCTGCACATAGTTTTCCTTTGATGTTTTCCAGAAACCTACCCTGTTTCAACGGTTCCCGGTCATCCACGTTTCCAGGCGTGAACATGAAATTGAGGATTTCACCCTTGTCATTGATTATCAGATGCAGCTTGAATCCGAAGAACCATCCCATAGAACATCTTCCACGCTCGGCAAGCCCTTCAAATGTCTTATGAATCAAGATTCTTTGGTTACGACATACACATAAGGGAGTGGAATCAACGAAACTGATGCCGGTACAAGTTCCCAGCAGTACTCTTTTGATGAATATGGTCATGGGAAGCAATACTTCCTTCTCCAGTTCCACAAAACGGTTATAAGAAACCTGACGAGGAAAAAGGTGTTTCAGATGTTTACAGACATACTCCTTGTAGTAATGCTTGAAACAACGGAAACCACCGGAGTGAAACAGGATTAGAATAACCATAATCTCTGCATCACTCATACGGTTGGGTTTGTTACGATGCATGGTCTTCATATCCTTAATCATATATTTTTCCTGTTGCAATGTAAATTCCTTGCAAAAATCATCGGCCATACAATAAATCTCTGTAACTTTAGACTCTGGAAACATAGTGGTAATCGTTTAAATGTTATAATTCAGCACTATAAATTTAATACTTTTATCGCTATGTTTCTAATTATAAGTGAAATATATTTATTCTTATTTCGAACTCACGTTAAATTATCAGAATAAATATCCTGCAATAACTCATCCTTATTCATTACTCTATAGTCCGGACTGGGGGTTGCCAGAACTTCTGATGTCTTCGTTTGAAAAAGTGATGGAAGCAAGATTAAGTATATCTGGAGAAGATGGTAAGCGTGAGATCGTTTATAAGGGGATGCTACAACCTGAAGCCCATAGAGGATTAAATGTTCTGCTGATTACTTGTTTTTCTTATATACAGGAAAAGAAGTACCACTGGATAATCAGAAAGATTTTAAGTCATATATTTTATGTTTCGATTGAAAAGGAAATTTCCAAAAGAACTATAGCCCTTCTAGCAGAATTTATACATTGAGTGTATCTGTAACATCTGAAACCTTTTATGCAACGATAATGAGTGAGGATGGTAATCCTAAATTAGTTAAACTTACACATATAGAAAATAATTGATAATGTTTAGTAGAGTGTTAAAAATAAAATTCATTTCATTTTAAAATACTGTTTAAGAGACTGTATTCCAATAAATTCAAAGACCGATTAGTCAACTTTTATTAGACAGTAGTAATTCAGGTTATTGCTAGATAAATTTCATCTCGCCGGTATATAATGTAAGAATTAACTTAACCGTTTGCGTAAACGATATTTTTTAAAAAAAATATTGTAAACATTGCATTGCATTTTAAAATAATATTAATATTTTTACACCCAAAAACAAAAGAACCTTTAAAAAAGAGGGAATTCATTAACTTATTGGTTTAATTTTTTATAATTAGGAATTTCCCTTAAAACCAAAATAAAAATCACAGATGAATTGTCATAAAACACATTTTTAATATTAAAGCTATGAAAAAAGAGCGACTAAAGCTAGTAAGCGCTATGTTACTTTTATCCGGCTTTTCTACCGGATATGTGCAGGCCGTACCCCATGCAGCGGCTGTAGAAATGTATTCTGTACAACAAGACAATACTTGCACGGGGGTGGTTGTAGATCAGAACGGTGAGACCGTCATCGGTGCGTCTGTCGTTGTCAAAGGAACAACAAACGGAACAATAACAGGACTGGACGGAGATTTCAGTATCCCAAATGTCAAGAAAGGTGATGTCATTGTCGTTTCATATGTTGGTTATGTAGACTCTGAAATCGTATGGGAGGGCAAACCTTTAAAAATCGCGCTGAAAGAGGACAGCAAGACCCTGGATGAGGTTGTTGTTGTAGGTTATGCGACTGTCAAGAAAGCCAATCTGACCGGTGCGGTTTCTGCCGTCGATGACAAAGTGCTGGCAGACCGTCCCATCGTCAATTTGGGACAAGGTTTGCAAGGAACAATTCCTAACTTGAACATCACCACCAGCGGACAGCCGGGAAAAGGCTCAAGCTTCAATGTCCGCGGTGAAACATCCATCAATGGTGGTAGCCCGCTGGTTTTGGTCGACGGAGTACAGATGGATCCGAATCTGATCAATCCGCAAGATGTGGCAAGCGTATCTGTATTGAAGGATGCAGCTTCTGCCTCTATCTATGGAGCCCGTGCCGCTTATGGTGTTATCCTTATCACAACCAAGAGTGGTCGCAAGAATATGCCTACACAAGTGTCATTCGATGCATCTGTTTCATTCAACAGCCCGACAACCCGTCCGGAATACATGAACTCTATGGAATATGCGCACTGGATGAACGCTGCAAACAATACAACCAGCGGTCGTGACCTTTTCAGCCAGGAGGAGATGGAACACATAGAAGCTTATTTCTATGATCCGGTCAACAATCTTCCGGTCTTTGTGGCAAAAGACCCAAGTAGCTGGCAATATGGAAATTGCCAGGCCGGTAAATATGCCTATTGTGGAAACACGGACTGGATGAAGGAGATGTACAAAAAAAGTTACCCTGTCCAAAAATATAATGTAAACATCAACGGCGGTAGTGACAAGGCCACTTATTATACTTCGGTGGGCTATATAGACCAGGGATCACTGATGCGTTATGGGGATGAGGGCTTCCGTAAGTTCAATATGGTAAACAATATCAATTATGACATCAATAACTGGCTGCACGTCTCCATGAAGACAAGTTACATCCGTACCGAACTGGACGGACTTGCCCAGGATGCCGTACACGGAGAGTCATGGATCGGTAACGACACACAACCTCTCATGCCTGTAAAACATCCTGATGGTAACTGGTCAGGTCAAGGTAACTACACCAATTTTGCCGCAGTTCTGGATGAGATGGGTTCACGTAAGACCACAAAAAATGACTTCTGGAACACCCTTGCCGTGAAGCTTACTCCATTAAAAGGACTGACAATCAACATGGACTATACGTTCAACTATTATGCCGAACATAACAAGGTACACAGAAAAACATTTAACGAATATGGTATAGATGGCAAATTCTTACAGGTTTTCCAACACTCCAGACCAAGCGGCGTATCAGAAAGCCAGGCCAATGACACATACAATGCTTTCAACCTGTTCGGTGACTATGAACTAACTTTAGGTAAACATTACTTCAAAGTAATGGCCGGTTACAATCAGGAAACCAAGCATACCCGTGGCTTCTCGGCAAGCCGGGATGAGCTTATCTCCAATGACCTTCCCTCAATGAACGCCGCTACCGGAGAGAAATATGTGGGGAACTCGGATGACAGTTGGGCCACAAGAAGCGGTTTCTTCCGTGTAAACTACAGTTTTGCAGACCGTTATCTGCTGGAGGTGAACGGTCGTTATGACTTGTCGTCCAAATTCCCGAAAGATGACCGTTCCGTATTTAGTCCTTCCTTCTCTCTGGGATGGAAATTATCGGAAGAGAGCTGGTTCAAACAACCCACTAACGGATTTTTTGATGAATTGAAGATAAGAGCCTCTTACGGTAGTCTGGCAAACCAGGCTTTGGATAATGGGTGGTACGCTTACCTGTCCAATTACGGAACTGGTACCTTGGGATATATCATGGGGGGAAAACAGCCCCAATACGTATTGCCAGGTGGTCTTGTAAGCAATACCGTTACCTGGGAAAAGGTTACCCAATGGGACTTGGGACTTGATTTTGTCATCCTGCAGAACCGTTTGAAAGGTACATTCGACTATTACCAGCGTAAAACAACCGATATGTTGGGACCGGGTAGAATATTGCCTAATATCCTAGGTATGAGTGAGCCCTTGGAGAATGCCGCCGATATGGTAACACGCGGTTGGGAACTGGCATTGACCTGGAATGACCAGCTGGACAACGGACTACATTACAGTGTGGGATTCAATCTTTCTGACACCCAAGCAGAAATCACCAAATATGACAATCCGACCAAATCATTGTCTTCTCCATATTATGAAGGACAAATAGTCGGTGATATTTGGGGATACGAATCCACCCTGTTCCAGTCATCGGATGAGATAACTTCGGCCCCTGACCAATCCAAGCTGGATGGCGGAATCAGCAAGGTTCCCGGTGATATCAGATTTATGGATATTGACGGTAACGGTGTCGTGGATAATGGAGAGAACACAGTTGATAATCCGGGTGACATGAAGATTATCGGTAACAACAAGGCGCGTTACCGTTACGGATTCAATATCTCGGCGGACTGGAAAGGCTTTGATCTAGGAATATTCTTCCAGGGTGTCGGAAAACGTGACCTGATGCTTCCCCATACTTTTAAATGGCAATACGGAAGCATGTGGCAGGTTCCTACAGCTGTAGGTAACGATTACTGGCGTGAAGACAATGCAGAGGGCTGGCTTCCGGTGGCACGTTTCAACGGCAGCCAGGCTTTAGGTCAAAACCAGACACGCTATCTGCTTGACGCATCCTACCTGCGTCTCAAATCATTGTCTTTCGGATATACCCTGCCTGTTTCCCTGACCAAACAATGGGGAATACAGAAATGCCGCGTATATTTTACCGGAGAGAACCTGCTGACTTTCAAGCATACTCCGGAAGGATTTGACCCGGAACTGGACGATCCATACAAGTATCCGCAGCAGAAATCGCTGGCTTTGGGACTTAATGTTGTATTCTAATCTTAACACAAAATTTTTATGAAACTGAAATATATACTTTATATGGCGGCTGCCCTGTCTCTGACAGGCTGTAATGACTCTTTTCTGGAAAGAGGCCCGCAAAATTTGAACGACCAGAGTTTTTGGGTATCTGTCAATGATCTGAAAGCCTATGCCAATGCCTTTTATGGTCTGATACCGGGAGGAGTCAGTGTTTTGGATGACACGGACAGTGACATCCAGGTCCCCAACAATATCAATTCTTTCCTATGGGGACAATATGTCGTGCCTACAGAAGGTGGCGTATGGCAAAAATCAAACTGGCAGAACATTCGAAACATCAATTATTTCATGACACATTATCAGAGTGTGCAGGCTGCCGAAGCGGATGTCAACATTTATGTAGCCGAAATGCGTTTCTTCCGTGCACTGGAATATTTCAACAAGATTCAGCTTTTGGGAGATGTGCCTTGGCTGGAAGTTGACCTGAATGTGGACAGCGAGGAACTGTACGGTCCGAAGATGAAGAGAAACCAAGTGTTCCAAAAAATCATCGAAGACCTGGATTTCGCCATCCAATGGCTGCCGGAAGCGGGCAGTGAAGAAGCCAACCGTCTGAATAAGGACATAGCCAGACACGTAAAGGCACGGTTCTGCCTGAATGAAGGTACCCATTATAAATACCATGATGAATTGGAGTATGCCTCAGAAGCAGAAAAGTGGTTGCAAATGGCTGCAACTGAAAGTGACAAGCTTATCACATCAGGAAGATATGAAATCTATAATACGGGCCATCCACAAGAAGACTATTTCAATATGTACCGCATAGACGACAAGAGTGACCTGAAAGAGGCCGTCCTCTACGTGGATTATAAGACGAACATACGTGAACACAACATGGCAGCTGCAGGACGTGAGGCCGGATGCGGTTTCTCCAAAAGTTTTGTAGAAAGCTTCCTTTGTTCGGACGGGCTTCCCATTTCACTAAGTAATAAATATTTAGGCGATGAAACAATGAGAAAGGAAACGGCCAACCGTGACCCCCGTTTGAAACAGCTGATCCTCACTAACGATTTTCCGACAAACGTGACAGATGACCTGAAGGACTCTACTTTTGTAGTGAATGAAGATGAGTTTATCACCCAGCACTGTTTCACAGGATACAGACCTATCAAAGGATTCAATCCCATATACTCACAGGCGTTGTATATGAAAAGCTCCTTCGATGGCATCGCTTACCGTTATGCAGAAACCCTGCTGATCAATGCGGAAGCAAAAGCGGAATTGAATACCATTACCGATGCGGATTTGGATAGAACTATCAACCAATTAAGAGACCGTGTTGGAATGCCTCACCTGACAGTAAATGTAGGCTTTACCGATCCCAAATGGCCGGACTGGGGATACAGTCTGAGTCCTATTTTGCAAGAGATCCGTCGTGAACGCTGCATTGAGTTGGCAGGAGAAGGCTTCAGATTCAATGATCTGAAACGTTGGAAAGCCGGTAAAGTGCTCAATAATGTACTGACTTATGTGGGGAAAAGAAAACCAGACGGTAATCTGGCCATTGTATATCCCAACTACACAAATCCCGACCTTTCATATCAGGCAGGAAAAAGCCGTACTTGGGAAGACAAGATGTACCTTTATCCGATTCCGACTGGAGAACTTCAGAGAAATCCGCAATTGTTACCACAGAATCCGGGATGGTAAATGTAGTGACAACGGATTTACAAGCTGTGATTTAGATTGACAAGGAGACCGCCATGGGCAAATATATGTACCGGTGGTCTCTCTTCATTTTGTCAGCCCGGTCACGGCATTGATGAGTAAAATCCCTCAAAACAGATAAATTCAAGTATGTCAGTATTCTATCAAATATTTTATAACAATGAGAAAGATAATCTTAACCGCAGCCTTGGTTTGTGCCTTTTTAGGTGCACAAGCTCAAGAGTACTATGAGAAACAAGTGACCTTCCCCGTCGGGGCGACTTTGGAACAGAAAGTGGATATGGCTTCCCGCCTGGTGCCCACTCCGCAACAGTTGGCATGGCAGCAAATGGAGTTTACCGCTTTCCTGCATTTTGGCATCAATACGTTTACCGGCAATGAATGGGGAAGCGGAAAAGAAGACCCTGCTGTCTTCAATCCCACCGAGCTGGATTGCGAACAATGGGTGCGCTCACTGAAAGAAGGCGGTTTCAAAATGGCGATTATTACGGCCAAGCACCATGATGGTTTCTGCCTTTGGCCTACTAAGACAACCAAACATTCTGTGGCCAATTCTCCGTGGAAGAATGGCAAAGGAGACGTTGTCCGTGAGTTGCGCGACGCCTGCGACAAGTACGGCATCAAGTTTGGTGTTTACCTGTCTCCATGGGATCGTAATGCCGAATGTTATGGCGATTCTCCCGCATACAATAAATTCTTTATCGAACAGCTCACCGAGCTTCTGACCTATTACGGTGAAGTGCACGAAGTTTGGTTTGACGGTGCGAATGGAGAAGGTCCCAACGGCAAGAAGCAGATTTATGATTGGAATGCCATCTTGAAAACCATCCGCCGACTGCAACCGAAAGCCGTGACAGCCATTATGGGTGATGATGTACGCTGGGTGGGCAACGAACGTGGTATCGGGCGTGAAACCGAATGGAGCGCTACGGCTCTTATGCCCCATTCTTATGCGGGTGCCGACGAAAGTTATGCAAAGTTGGGTATTAAAGGAACCGGTAAGGATTTGGGAAGCCGTGCTTTATTAGAGAAGGCTCCGGCACTCTATTGGTATCCGTCGGAAGTGGATGTGTCTATCCGTCCGGGATGGTTCTATCATGCCGAACAGGACAACCAGGTAAAATCATTGGCACATCTGACTGATATTTATTTCAAGTCGGTGGGGTATAACTCTGTGCTGTTGCTGAATATCCCTCCCGACAGACGCGGATTGATTCACGAGAATGATGCCAACCGCATCAAGGAATTGGCTTCCTATGTCAAAAAAACATTTGCCGACAATCAGGTGGAAAAGGGGAATGCTGCATGGACAGCCAAAGCCGGTGAGTCGAAAGTGTATAAACTGAAAAAAGATGCTTTGGTCAATACATTCCTTATTCAGGAAGATATCTCTAAGGGACAACGCATAGAAGATTTTACGATTGAGGTGTTTACCAATGGGGCGTGGCGTCATGTGGCTGAAGGAACGACGGTGGGCTATAAACGTCTTGTCCGTTTCTCCGACAGTAAAGCGGAAAAGTTGAGGGTGACCGTAAATGCCGCTCGCGGAACAGCCAATATTTCCAATATCGGTCTTTATTATGCACAGCCTTTGACAGAAAAGAATGTGAAAGTGAAGTTAAGTGATGTCTCGGTGAAAGACTGGAAAACGGTGGGTATGCCGGCGGAAGCGGCTAATGCCATTGACGGAGATCCTCAGACTGTATGGACTGCCAAGGCTCTGACTCCTTTGGTGGTGGATATGGGTAAAGCATCGGAAGTTATCGGTTTCAGTTATGCACCTGCGCAAAAAGAAGACCTTACGGGAACGATTTATAAGTATAATTTCTATGTTAGTATCGATGGCAAGAATTGGACTAAGTGCGATGCCGGTGGAGAATTCAGCAACATCATGCACAATCCTGTTCCTTATTTTGTTCGTTTCGGTAAGAAATATCCGGCGCGTTACTTTAAACTGGAGCCTGTTGCCGAAATAAACAACAAGCCGGCAACCACCGTTGGTGAGGTTGGAATCTTGTTGAAATAAACGGAAACATAACTTCTTTATATCCTTTGGGCAGTGCTCGAAGGTAATTCTCATTATCGCTTTGCTGTGAAGGCAGACAAATGTGTCAGCCTCCATAGCAAAGCGATTTGATAAATATATTTATTGTATATTATAACACGTGCAGGCTCATGCGTACGTACGTGTAGCTCGATACGTATATACGTGTGACCTGATGCGTATATACGTGTAGACTTATGCTACCGTATGTGTATTCCGATGCGTACGTACATTAAAAAATATGCAGCTCGCACTGAATGTTGCAAAAAGACCTTGATGTTTTCCAAAAAGACCTTGATGTTTTTTTAAAACCTCAAAGTCTTTTATTGAAACACTACCATCTTTTTTAAAAACCTCAAAGTCTTTTTTTAAGCCCGGTATGTTTTTCATGTAAGGGCAGGTTGCATCACCCCTTATTAAGTCGGTTATTCCCTTTTTCCGTTTATCCTTACATTTTAATTATAACATGCAGGTAATCAATTTGTTAATTCTGAAAGTGTTCCCATCATCCTCCCTTCATCTGTGCTTTCCAAGTCCCTTCACAATCTGCCTTCAGTATTTGTCTTGCCAGAAGATGTTTTACAGATGAAAGGAGGCTGAAAGGGCGATTACGGGATGTCCATTCACTATCGGAATCCCTATCAACAGGACGTTTCAACAGTTAATGAAAGGAGAAAAGAAGAAACAGATTTCTATCTCAAAGGCCGGCTCACGTAATATGAGCAGATCTACGGCGGTTATGAATTTCATGCCGAAAATTGCATTTTCTCCTCTGTGGATAGAAAAATAGATTTATCTTTGTAATATAAACGCTAAGATATAAATGAAAAACCGATGAAAGAAGCAACCATAACCCCCTTTGCGAAGCCGCTTTATGTAATGACCAAGCCCGTGGGCGCAGTATGCAATCTGGCTTGCGACTATTGTTATTACCTGGAAAAAGCAAAGTTATATGAAGAACAGCCTCGCCATGTGATGAGTGACGAACTGTTGGAGAAATTCATAAAAGAATATATTGAATCGCAAACCATGCCTCAAGTGTTGTTCACTTGGCATGGAGGTGAAACCCTGATGCGCCCCTTGTCTTTTTATAAAAAGGCGATGGAACTTCAAAAGAAATATGCCGGAGGTCGTACGATTGATAATTGCATTCAGACCAACGGTACACTGCTGACAGATGAATGGTGTGAGTTCTTTCGCGAGAACAATTTTCTGGTAGGCATCTCTATTGATGGTCCGCAAGAATTTCATGACGAGTATCGGAAGAATAAGATGGGACAGCCATCGTTTGTGAAGGTGATGCGTGGTATCAACTTGTTGAAAAAGCATGGGGTGGAATGGAATGCCATGGCAGTGGTGAACGACTATAATGCTGATTATCCTTTGGATTTTTACCGCTTCTTCCGCGATGAGTTGGACTGCCACTATATTCAGTTTACCCCGATTGTAGAACGTCTATCTAAACGGGCCGATGGGCTTAAGCTTTCTTCTTTAAAGCAGAAGGATGGGGAAGTAGCGCCTTTTACTGTTTCGCCCGAACAATGGGGAAACTTTCTTTGTACCATCTTTGATGAATGGGTGAAGAAAGATGTAGGCAATTACTTTATTCAGATATTCGATTCTACGTTGGCGAATTGGGTGGGACAACAGCCGGGTGTTTGTTCGATGGCAAAATATTGTGGCCATGCCGCCGTGATGGAGTTTAATGGGGATGTGTATTCATGCGATCACTTTGTCTTTCCTGAATATAAATTGGGAAATATCTATCAGAAGACATTGGTGGAGATGATGTATAGCAAAGAACAGGAAGCATTTGGGGCTATGAAGCACAACAGCTTGCCACGGCAATGCCTGGATTGCCAATATGAATTTGCCTGTCACGGTGAATGTCCCAAGAATCGATTTGTTGTGACGGAGGACGGAGAACCGGGACTGAACTATCTGTGCAAAGGATATTATAAGTTTTTTGATCATGTAGCCCCCTATATGGATTTTATGAAAAAAGAACTGCTGGCAGAACGCGCCCCGGCAAATGTGATGGACTGGATACGGGAGAATGAATAAAAATAAAAGGAGTAAAGTGATTCACTTTACTCCTTTTATTTGTTCTGGTCAGATGAATTATTTTCCGTTGTATTCATCAGATACAGTTAATTTCTTACGAC
>ERZ791575.236-NODE-236-length-29658-cov-2.756004_pt1 | contig 29658 bp, 20 predicted proteins | sample MGYA00509970_ERZ791575 | MGnify/ENA primary metagenome ERZ791575 (study PRJEB30046, sample SAMN00791935) | human gut metagenome | study: EMG produced TPA metagenomics assembly of the A metagenome-wide association study of gut microbiota in type 2... | reverse complement strand
GGACTGACCGCACCGGTTGCACGGGGCGACATGGTCGGCACCCTGCAGGTATCCATCGGGGACACCCGGCTTGCCGGATATCCGGTGTATGCAGCAGAAACTGTAGACAAAAAGGATTTTTCTTATTATATTGGAACGGTATTCGATGCATTTTTTTATTGAGAAGCAAGAGACCTTTCCCGAGCAGTATGCATATAATAGAGTATCGTAAGGAGGATGTGACAGCGTATGCGGAATATCATTGTTTTCGGACACGATCCGCGGATGGAGAGTGTCGCCGGATATTTTTATCATCTTGGATATGATGTATATGAGAACCCGGAAGAACCGGTTGCGGATGCGTGTGTGATCACCGCACCGAAACTTTCGGAGGCAGAGGAGGAGATTCTGTGTGCGTACATGACAGACGACCAGATCTTATATCACGGTCTGCTGTCAGCAGCAAGTCGGCAGAAGCTGCAGGAAAAAGGTGTTACCTGTCATCCATATCTGCAGCTTGAAACACTTGTGACGGAGAATGCGCAGCTCACCGCACAGGGAATCCTGTCAATCGCCGGAAGAGATGCCGTGCTCTTGGAAAGCCACTGTCTTGTACTTGGATATGGGCATTGCGGAAAAGCAATCGCAGATGCACTTGCAAAAGTCGGGGCACATGTGGATGTTGCAGTCAGACGGAAGGAACTGAAAGCCGAGATCGAACAGCATGCATATGGATACCGAAATCTTGCACAGTGGGATCATTACGCCTATGACAAATACAGCTATGTGTTCAACACGATACCGGCAATGGTCTTAGACGCCGGGCATCTGCAATGGTTTTCCCCGTCGATTCTCATCTATGATATAGCTTCAAGCCCGGGCGGAACGGATTTTGCGTATTGTAAGGCACACGGCATCCGGGCAGACATCTATCTGGGTATCCCCGGAAAGCTGTATCCAAAGGAAGCAGGAACTGTGATTGCTTCCGGTATCTACGAGCATGCGCTCGTCACGGAGACTCCTTCGGACTAACAAAAAGGAGCCATAAGGTATGCGGTCAGACTGTCATCTGGGATTTGCGATTACCGGATCATTTTGTACGTTCGAAAAGATAAAAAAACAGATAGAGCTTCTACGGGATGAGGCGGCGAGTATCACGCCGATTTTTTCACAGCATGCCTATGAACTGGATACGCGGTTTGCAGAGGCGAAGTCCTTTGTGAAAGAGATCGAGACAATCACAGGAAGAAGCGCGATTCACACGATACAGGGCGCAGAACCGGTCGGACCGAAGAAGCTGTTCGATGCCCTTGTGATCGCACCCTGCACGGGAAACACAGCAGCAAAGCTTGCAAATGGAATCACGGATACTCCGGTTTTGATGGCGGCGAAGTCGCACCTTCGGAACGGGCGTCCCGTGATCATTGCTATTTCCACGAACGATGCGCTTGGCATCAATCTGCAGAATATCGGAAAGCTCATGGTGATGAAGCATATCTATTTCGTTCCGTTTGGACAGGACGATGCGGTAAAAAAGCCGAATTCCTGCGTGGCGGATATGACAAAGATTGCAGAGACGGTAGAATATGCACTGGCAAAGGAGCAGATCCAGCCGGTATTATTATAAAAAATGGTTGATTTGGAACCGTTCGTCCCAGAAAAATGCATTTCGTCCCAGAAAGGTTGTCACAACAAGTAAAATATGTTACAAAAAAAGCATGTTACTATCAGAGTAGCGTGCTTTTTTGTTATGGTGAGGGGGAAATGCACACATTTATACGGTGCATTCGATTATCATACAGAAATGATGATTATAGTTAACTGAGATAAGAAAGAGAGGGATCATATGCGAAAAAGAGAGGGAATGAAAAAACGAAGATCAAGGATACTGGCATGGCTGCTGGCGTGTTTTATGGTGCTGTCCGTGATACAGGGGACTGGCTGGGGCAGTTTTACCGTGCAGGCGGAGGAAGCAGAAAAAATTCCAACGGATTTGAAGGTTGGAACAAAAGACGAAGATCAAGTTATAAAAGATGGTGCTGTGATAAATAAGGAAGGGACAGGCTGGAATTATAATAAGACTACCAATATCCTCACCCTGACGAATGCAAATTTAGGAGATATCATATACGATGGTGGCGATTTGAATCTGCAAATCAGTGGTGAAAATACCGTAGGACAAATTGACGCAGAGAATTCTGATGCAGCCTATATTCCTGGCATAGAAAATGGTACCGACAAAGCTAAACTGTATTGTGGAGGTTCTATATCTGTAGATGCACTTACGATAAATAATATAGAACTAAATGTTGAAGGTGATATAGATGATATGGCAGGTAGCGGTAGCAATGGAAGAACTGTATCATTAGAAAATGTAAAGTTATATGTAGGAGGACATATAGACGCAAATACAATTAGCTGTTCTGGATGTCAGATTAATGCAGTCGGATATGTATTCATAGGAGAGTTTGAATGTTCGAACAGTGAAATTAGAACGAACAGTTTGAGGGATATAAGTGCAAAAACAACATATACAAATTCTATTGTGGTAGATAATAGCAGCAACACTACGAGAATCTATGGAGCGGCAACCTTATGTGAGGAGCTGACGATACCAAGTGGTGGCACGATTATGTTTGCGGAAGGTGCAAGTGTTACAAATCTGGATAAGCTTACCGTGGAAGAAGGTGCCACAATTCTAGTGGATGGCGTAGAACATACACATAATACCGACGCGACAAAAGGTGGTACATACATAGACAGCCAAAAGCATTACGAGAATGTGGCATGTAAGGATTGCCCGATTGGATATGTAACAGAGACGAAGGTAGAACTGGAGCATACATATGAGAATGGTTTCTGTAAGGCTTGTGACGCCTACGAACCGGCGGTATTGAATTCTGATCATGTATATGAGATCGGAAATGCCGGTCAGCTTTACTGGTTTGCCGATAAAGTGAATAATGAGAGTTATATATATGGAGATGCGAAAGCAGTTCTGACAGCGGATATTGTTGCCAATAAAAATGTCCTTAATGATGGAGAACTTACGAAAGATGTAGATGGATTACGTAATTGGACACCGATAAAACATTATGGTGGAACATTTGACGGTGCACAGCATACGATCAGTGGTATATATTGCGTTTCAGACACTATTGCTGAAGCAGGAATATTTCAGCTTACAACCAGCAGTGCAACTGTAGAAAATATTGGAGTGCTAGATAGCTATTACTGTCTCAAGGAGGGTTACGATGTAGGAGGAATCGTTGGATACAATAGTGGAATTATTAGAAATTGTTATAACGCAGGAATGGTAAACAGCTCATATAATAATGTTAACTATCTGGGTGGTATCTGTGGAGTGAACGAAGGGGGTACCATTACAGACTGTTATAATACAGGAAAGGTTTCCAACTCTGTTTTTGGGACTAGGGCTGGTGGTATATGTGGTCGAAGTAATGGGAAGATTCTTAATTGCTATAATACCGGATCAGTAACGGGAGGATATATGGTTGGAGGTATATGCGGAAGTAATGCCTCTTCCACCACTTCCGGACGGATCGAAAATTGCTATAACATTGGCACAATAAATACCATTACCAATGATGGTTGCAAAAGAAATATCGCAGTTATTGAGAATGAGACAGCAGTTGTAAATAATTGCTATTATCTTGAGGATAATTATATTGCAGAGGAAGATGGTGCATCTGGAAGGGATGAAGATGATTTTGCCAGCGGCGAAATTGCTTATCTTTTACAAGGAGGTCAGGACGATCCTATATGGGGACAGATACTTGCAGACGAAGGCGGAGATCTATACCCGGTACTTGGTGGAAAAACCGTGTATCAGAATATGACATACATTGGATGTACAGAAGATACATCGTTGGTAATCGAATATTCAAACGAAAAGAAGGATACAAAGTTTACACATACGCTTGAGAAATCCGAGAAAGTAAATGCGGATTGCGAGAAAGATGGAAAGGAAGCTTACTGGACCTGTACAAACTGTAAGAGGCGGTTCAGCGATGAAGACGGAACAAAGGAACTCAACAAGCTTCCGGTTATTTCAGCGTTTGGACATGATTACAAAGTGGACGAGGAAAAATCAGAGGATGGCACAAGAGTAACACTGATATTTACCTGCAAGAGAGAAGGCTGTACAGCGGAGACGGATAAGCACGAAGTAACCGTGACATTAACTGCACCAGATTCTCTTACTTATGCTGGAACTGCCAAGGAAGCAACTGTGACACAGACACCAAAGAATGCATTTGACACAGTGAGCGTAAGTTATGAAAGCGTGGATAAACGAAGAAGTGCCACACTTGTAGGAGGTAAACCGGTCAATGCAGGCGATTATAGAGCGACCGTAACGGTTGGAACAGGCGAAGATGCGGTAAGGGCATCCGTGGAATATACGATACAGAAAACAAAGATTTCAGTTTATAGTGTAGATGCATCTGATAAGGTATATGATGGCACAACGAAAGTAAAGGTTAGCCGTGTAACACTGAACGGAATATGGGGACAGGATGTTGTTCAAGCGGATACGACGGATCTGTATGGTGATCTTCCGGATAAGAATGCCGGTACATATACAGAAATCACACTTCCAGAACTAAAGCTGGTTGGTGATAGTGCGAATAATTATGAATTGACTCAGCCGGATAACCCGATGAAGTTGAATGTCAGCGTAAGTGTACAGAAAGCACCAAAGGCTCCGAACATGCCGGGGGCATCTATGGAGGTAGACTATACGAAGACTACAGTTGGTGCGGTAACACTTCCGGCAGGTTGGAAGTTTGATGATGCTGATATTGACAAGAAGTTAGATGTGGACGTGCCGGTCGCAGTGACAGCGAAGTATGCTGACGAAGATGCAGGTAACTACGAGGTAGAAAGTGTCGAGATCATACTGACACGAAAGGTTTGTACGCATCCAACGACCAAGTGGATCGTCGATAAGGAAGCGACCGTAGATGCAGAAGGAAGCAGACATAAGGAATGTACGGTCTGCAAGACAGTTCTTGCTACCGAGACGATTGCGAAGCTCAAAGCACAAACACCGGATGTTACCATCCGTTACACAACCCATGTACAGACATACGGTTGGCAGGGTGATGAGAACAATGCAAACAAGTGGTTTGCAAATGGCAAGATGGCAGGCACTTCCGGTAAGGCAAAGCGATTGGAAGGTATCAAGATAAGAGTCTATGGGAATGACAGCCTTGGCATCCAGTACACAACCCATTGCCAGAGCTATGGCTGGCTGCCATGGTCTGCCAATGGTGAGATGAACGGAACCGAGGGCGAGGCAAAGAGACTGGAAGCAATTAAGATTCAGCTCACAGGCGTAGATAAAGAGAAGTATGATGTATACTATCGTGTACACGCACAATCTTACGGCTGGCTTGCGTGGGCAGCAAATGGCGCACCGGCAGGAACGGCTGGTTATGCGAAGCGTCTGGAGGGCATTCAGATCGTGGTCGTGAAGAAGGGTGCGGGATTCAACCGGAATATGCAGGGAATCGCATCGCAGTTTGCGAATGCATTTTACGCGGTGCCGGGACAGAGCATGAATCCGCAGATCGCGGGTGCGGACAGCCCGAATGTTACATATCGTACCCATGTGCAGAGCTATGGCTGGCAGGGCTGGAAGTATAATGGTCAGATGAGCGGCACATCCGGACAGGCAAAACGACTCGAGGGAATTGAGATTAAACTGACGAATGCACCGTATTCCGGCGGCATCTGCTATACAACCCATGTGCAGAGCTACGGATGGCAGGAACCGACAAACAATCCATCTGCATGGCGCAGAAATGGAACGATGAGCGGCACATCCGGGCAGGCAAAAAGACTCGAAGCCATCTGTATTGCATTGACAGGAGACATGCAACGGCATTATGATGTATACTATCGTGTGCATGCGCAGAGTTTTGGCTGGCTTGGCTGGGCGAAAAACGGCGCACCGGCAGGAACCGCCGGTTATGCAAAACGATTGGAAGGGATAGAGATCCGGCTTGTGCCGAAGGGACAGGCAGCTCCGGGCAGTACAGCAAGATCCTATATCTCTGCATATTAAATAGAAAAACAGGAGAGGAAGACATTATGAACGCAAAATGGAAACGGCTAGTGACCGCAATTTTGATGATGGCGCTGCTGCTTGGACCGATTGTATCGATGCAGACACCGGCACGGGCGGCGGACGGAGAGGACGACAATACGTTTATTGTCGGCTTCGATGCGGAGTTCCCGCCATATGGCTACAAGGACGATAACGGCGAATATGTCGGCTTCGATCTGGATCTGGCACAGGAGGTATGCGACCGGAACGGTTGGACACTGAAGAAGCAGCCGATCGAGTGGAACTCGAAGGATATGGAATTAAACTCCGGTTCGATCAGCTGTATCTGGAACGGATTTACAATGAATGGAAGAGAAGACGCCTACACATGGACGACGCCGTATGTCGATAATTCGCAGGTAGTCGTTGTGCGTAAGGATTCCGGTATCACACAGCTTACCGATCTGTCTGGGAAGGTCGTTGCCGTGCAGGCAGACAGCTCTGCGCTTGCGGCACTCACAGGCGAGGATGCAAGCGAGGAGAATAAAGCACTGTGTGAGACATTCAAGGATCTGCAGCAGGTGGGTGATTACAACAGTGCATTCATGAATCTGGAGTCGGGCGCGGTCAATGCAATCTGCATGGATATCGGTGTCGCAAACTACGAGATCGAATCCCGCGGGGATAAATTCATGATGCTCGAGGATCGTCTGTCTTCCGAGGAATACGGAATCGGATTTAAAAAGGGGAATACAGAGCTTCGTGATAAAGTACAGGCGACATTGCTTGACATGCTTGCTGATGGTACATTTGAGGAGATCGCAGAGAAATGGGGCCTGGAGGAGTCCATCTGCCTGTCGCCGGACGATCAGGTACAGGATGGAAATGCCGCTGCGGCAACTGCGACAGATACCACATCCACAGGCAAGAAGAACACAAGCTTCTGGGATAAGTTCTGCTCGATCACAAAGCAACTTGCAGAAGGTCTGCTCGCATCCCTGGTAATCTTCTTCCTGACACTTTTGTTCTCCCTGCCGCTCGGACTTCTGGTTGCAGCAGGCAGAATGTGTAAGATCGCGCCGATCCGCTGGCTGGTGAAGTTCTATATCTCCATCGCACGTGGTACGCCGTTGATGTTACAGCTTTTGGTTGTATTTTACGGACCATATTATCTGTTTGGCGCGACGCTTACGACAAGCTATCGTTTCCAGGCGGTTATCATTGGATTTGCCTTAAACTATGCAGCATATTTCGCAGAGATCTACCGCTCCGGTATTCAGGCTGTGCCACAGGGACAGCATGAGGCGGCGAAGATCTTAGGATACAGCAAGAGCCAGACGTTCTTCAAGATCGTGTTCCCACAGATGGCGAAGAACATCCTGCCTTCGGTCACAAACGAGGTTATCACACTGGTTAAGGATACATCACTTGCGTTTGCTATCTCTTATACAGAGATGTTCACACTTGCCAAGCAGGTGGCTGCCGCACAGACAACGATCATGCCGCTGTTTATCGCAGGCGTGTTCTACTACATCTTTAATTTTGTCGTTGCGTTTGTGATGGAGAAGATTGAAAAGCGCATGAATTATTATCATTAGGAGGTCGCGTATGAACTTACTGGAAGTAAAAAATATTAAGAAAAGCTTCGACGATCTCGAAGTACTAAAAGATATCAGTATGTCGGTGGCGGAGAGCGAGGTTATCTCGATTCTTGGACCATCCGGCTCCGGAAAATCAACCTTCCTGCGCTGTATGACGATGCTGGAGAAAATTGACGGCGGAAGCATGGAGTACTGCGGAAAGGAAGCGGTTAATTCCGACAGCGGTGTTCCGGTTTATGCAGACAGGGCAACGCTGAAAGAGATCCAGAGCTACTATGGACTGGTGTTCCAGAATTTTAATCTGTTTCCGCATTATTCGGTTCTGAAGAATATCGCAGATGCACCGATCCACGTGCAGAAGCGTGACAAGGACGAGGTATATGCCGAGGCGAAGGAGCTGCTTCGCAAGATGAACTTAGAAGATAAGGGTGACTATTATCCATATCAGTTGTCCGGCGGACAGCAGCAGCGTGTGGCAATCGCCCGTGCGCTTGCGTTAAAGCCGAAGATGCTCTTCTTCGATGAGCCGACATCGGCACTCGATCCGGAGCTGACAGCCGAGATCTTAAAGGTGTTGAAGGAGCTTGCCGCAGAGAAGATGACAATGGTAATCGTAACCCATGAGATCGGTTTTGCCCGGAGCGTATCCGACCGCGTGATCTTCATGGATGGCGGAGTGATCGTCGAGGAAGGAAAGCCGGAGGATGTCATCGACAACCCGAAGACTGACCGTGCCAAGGCATTCCTCAAGAAAATGCAAGAAATGTAGAAAAAATCCCCTGCAGAGTGTGTCTGCAGGGGATTTTATTTTTTGTACGCTGTGCGTCCGTTAGAAAATATGATTACATCTTCTCCGGCTCGTCATACTCGACACCCTTCGTGTCGACGGTAACGGTCTTGATACGCTGGTCTTCAAGCGGGCGGTCCATGTAGTCGGTTGGAACATCTGCAATCTTATTCACGATATCCAGACCATCCACGATTTTGCCGAAAGCAGCATAGCTTCCGTCGAGATGCGGACTATTCTTGTGCATGATAAAAAACTGCGAACCGGCGGAGTTCGGCATCATGGTACGTGCCATAGAAAGAACACCCGGTTCGTGCTTCAGATCATTCGCAAAACCATTCTGTGCGAACTCTCCGCGGATTGAATATCCAGGACCTCCTGTACCATTTCCGTCCGGGCAGCCACCCTGGATCATAAAACCATTGATGACACGATGGAAGATCAATCCATCGTAAAACCCTTTCTTAATCAGAGAGATAAAATTCTTTACTGTGTTTGGTGCGATATCCGGATACAGTTCAAATGTCATAACATCGCCGGATTCCATAGTCATTGTAACAATTGGATTACTCAAATTTATCATCCTTTCTTGTAATTTTGTCTAAAAGATGATAGTATAATACCATTATTGTAAAATTACATCAAGTGTGTAATTTTTTAAAAAGTTATGTAAACTAAAATGCAAAGAAGAGGTACGAAAAGTGGGAAAAACGGTGATTCGAGTCGTGAAGGGAATCATATTGTTGGTGGCGATTGTCACACTTGCCAATATGACCTATAAACATATACGAACCTATTACGATGATTATATGGACGAATACAAGGGAACGGAGTCGACACAGGGCGAAGATGTAACTGTTACGATTCCGGAAGGCGCATCTGTCAAGGAGATCGCGCAGATCCTGAAGGACAATGGATTGATCAATTATCCGCGTGCATTTACAAAGCGTCTGCAGGACTCTGAGTACCGTGGCAAGCTGCATGGTGGTACATACACCTTGAATACTGGTATGACAACCTTGCAGATGATGGCAGCCATGAGCCCGACATTCGAGGAAGATCAGCCAGTCGATTATCTGGTTGTGCCAGAGGGCTTTACGGTAGAGATGATAGCAGCGCGGTGCGAAGATCAGGGAATCTGTTCTGCAACTGAATTTTTAAATGCATGCAAATCGGTTACGAAATCTGATTTTGCATATCTGGCAGACATACCGGCAGGTGCCAATGTCAATTATAAGGTACAGGGTTTCCTGTTCCCGGCAACTTACGATATTTATGAGTCGACGACAGCGGAATCATTAGTCGATTATATGTTGAGAACGTTCGACAACTACTATACACAGGAACTGCAGGATCGTGCGGCAGAGCTTGGATACAGTGCATTTGAACTTGTGACGAGAGCTTCCATTGTAGAACGTGAGGCAAAGGTGGATTCAGAACGTGCGACGATTGCAGGTGTTATCAACAACCGTCTGAAAGCAGAAATGCCTTTGCAGATGTGTCCGACTGTCTTATATCCATTGACCGATGGAATGTATGACAAGAGTCAGGTTCTGTACGAGGATCTGGAACTGGATTCTCCATACAACACTTATAAGAATGCCGGACTTCCGGTAGGACCGATCTGTAATCCGGGACTGGCATGTATCCAGGCCGTATTGTATCCGGAAGAGCATAATTACCTGTATTACCATGTTGGCGACGAAGATGCAGGTACACATATCTTTACAGAAAACTATGAAGATCACATAGATACACAGATTATTGGTGGACCAAACGGCGTGACACCGGATGGAGAATCATCCACCGAGGAATCGACAACCGAAGAATCACAATAGGAATAAATAATGTATTAGGAGGGACGTTATGAGAACTTTTAATTTTAGGGCGCGAAACATTGGCGAAGAAAAATATCTGTCATACACAATGGGCGAGGATTGTGAGTTAGATGAGGATGTTTTGGATTACTGTCAGGATAATGCGCCGGAAGAACTGATAGAGATTATCTATGAAGAAGATGACGATTACGATTATCTGACCTACCAGATCACGGGCAAGACATCTCTGGAGGAGTACATTGCGCAGGAGCATGATTGCGAGAGCGTACTGCTCATCCTGCGGAATGTTGCACAGGAGATGATTTCCTTGAAGGAGCAGGCGATTCCACTTTCGTATGTATTGCTGAATCGTGGATTTATCTACGTGGATGCTGAGAAGAAGACAGTACAGTTCCTGTGCCTGCCAATCGAAAGCAAGGGCGCACTTTCTGTAGAATTCAAGAGCTTTGTACGCCAGCTGCTTGCGAACATGAAATACGATGTGGAAGAGGATCTGAATTATGTTGGTAAGCTCCTCACGTATATCAATGGAGATAACTTCAATCTGCGTGGCTTGATCGGACTTGCAGAGGCGTTGATGGAAGAGGAAGGAATCAGCTTCGAGGAGGCTGGAGCCATTGATGCAGACGGTGTAGAAGTTGTAAGTGCAGAGGAAGAAGCACCGGCAGAAAATATCGGTGACATCATGAACGGCCTGCAGGAAGAGGATGACACACCACTTCCGGAGATCGGCGACGATGAAGAAGACGAAGAGGAAGAAGCAGAGGAACCTGTAAAGGAAGAGGAAGAACTGGAAAGTATCCTTCCAGCTGGTATGCAGGTAAAGGAAGAAGAAACACCGGTAGAGGAGAAGGTGGCAGAACCGACAGAGGCTGTCGAGGAGACACCAGCACCTGTCGAGGAAGCACCGGCACCAGAGCCAGTGATGGAAAAGCAGGAAGCGCCAGAGCCGGAACCAGTAGCAGAAAAACCAGAGGTTTCCCCAGCTGCAGAGCAGATCCTGTCACAGGTGAAGCCAGAGGGGGCAACAAATGGTGGCGAGAAGCTGCAGTTAAAGACAAATAAGAAGGAATCCGATATCAACCTGATCAAGGATCGGATCAAGGAGCTGGTTGGAGAAGTTCCATCTGCAAAGCCGACAGCACAGCCAACCAAGAATATCCAGACATTGGAAGATCTGGATCATTTCTTAGACAAGCCACCTGTGGTTAAGCGGAATGTGGTAAAGGTAAACCGTGCGGCAATCATCCAGCAGACAGAGGCTGAGATGGAGGCAGCTGAGGCAGAAGCAGCAGCTGAGACAGCAGAGTCTGCTGAACCGGAAACAACCGTACAAAACGAAGAACCGACAAGCGGACAGACAGAAAACATCAAGGTGCCTGTGATCGAGGATATCTACGATGACATGAACATTGAGAAGAAAAAGGACGATGAAAAGGACAAGAAGCCAAAGAGTACATCTATTTTGAATAAATCTGTAACAGAGCTTGTAAAAGATGCCGTTGGTGCTGTGAGTGCAGCGACTGTAGCAACCAATACGCCAAAAGCATTGCCATATCTGATCCGTATAAGTACAGAAGAACGTATCATGCTGAACAAAGCAGTGTTCAAGATTGGAAAGGCAACCAGAGGCGTGGATTATACTGTTGGCGGAAACGGAGCTATCAGCCGTCAGCATGCATTTATTATCCAGAAGGATGGGGTATGTTATATCAAAGATAACAAGTCTACGAATCATACATATGTAAATGGAAAGCGCGTAGAGGATGGGGAAGAAGAAATTCTGACACATGATTCTCTCGTAAGACTTGCAGATGAAGAGTTTACATTTAAGATTCGCTAATTAGGATGATCATATCATGAGGAGGTAGCAAATGAAGGGGTTAGAGTTGAATGTAACAAAACAAAACGGAATGACATTGGTGGAGTATCAGCTTGGAGTAGCAGATGTCTATGACGACAGAGTGTCAGACAAGGTTGCACAGCTCGGAAATATTATTCCGTTCCAGTACAAGGATGAGGATGGAAAGAGAAGTATTGTCTCTTATGTGCATCATGACACTTCTCTGGAAGTGATGCTGCGTCAGACATTGAAGAAGGCAGATGTACTTGCAATCCTGAAGGGACTGCTGTGTGCATTTGAGATTGGTGCAGCAGGTGTGCAGATCTGTTATCTGGTACGCGATCTGAATTATATCTATGTAGATCCTGAGAGCAAGGCAGTAAAGTGCATTATGGTTCCTGTAAAGCAGGATCCGTTGGGACAGTCTGATATCCCGGATTTCTTCCGAAATATTGTGTCACATATGCGCTTTGATGAGGCAGACAAGGATGATTATGTAGCAAGAATCCTGACCTTGATCAATACGGATCATTATTCCAATATGAAATTAAAAGGACTTGTAGATGCGGAGATGGAGAAACTTGGTCTCTTCTATACAAGAGACGAGGGACTTAAGAAGGAAGCAGATACAACCGCAGCTCCGGAAGTACAGAACCAGAATGTAAAAGTAAATCGTGTCGGCGTGATGAACAACATGCGTCCACAGGGTATGCCAGCGATGGGACAGCCAATGGGACAGCCGGTACCACCGATGGGCAGACAGCCGATGGGGCAGCCAGTACCACCGATGGGCAGACAGCCAATGGGGCAGCCAGTACCACCGATGGGGCAGATGCCGAAGCCAGAAATGCCAAAACCACAGGCACCAGCACCGGAGGCACCAAAGCCAGAGATGCCGAAACCAGAAATGCCAAAGCCACAGGCACCAGCACCAGAGGCACCAAAGCCAGAGATGCCGAAACCGGAAATACCAAAGCCACAGATGCCACCAATGGGACAGCGTCCAGCGATGGGCGGACAGCCGATGATGGGGCAACCAGTACCACCGATGGGTGGACAGCGCCCTCCGATGGGACAACCAATGATGGGGCAGCCTATGATGGGACAGATGCCAAGACCACAGGCGCCACAGATGCAGAACGGCAACCTGATGGGACAGCTTGGCGGTGCACGCCCGATTCCACACTTTGTGCGTAAATCAACTGGTGAGATCATCAATATTACAAAACCAGAATTTATCATCGGTAAGTCAAAGACGAAAGCCGATTATGCAATAGAGAACAACAGCGCAATCAGCCGGGAGCATTGTATTGTAATCCAGCGCGATGGCGTGAACTATATTAAGGATAACAATTCTACAAACCATACCTATGTAAACGGGGTAGAGTTGCAGCCGGGTAAGGAAGTGCTTCTGAAGCATAAGACAGAAGTTCGATTGGGAGATGAGGAATTCACATTCCTTCTGAGAAAAGGAGAGTAATATGGAGTACATTGCAACATATCACACCGATGTAGGTACAAGAAAAGAAACGAATCAGGACTCTCTTGCAATCAAGGTTGTGAACACAAAAGAGGGAAATGTTGCATTTGCAATCGTGTGTGATGGCATGGGAGGACTCGCAAAAGGCGAGGTTGCCAGCAAAGAGGTAATCGAAGCATTTTGTACATGGTTTGATGATACACTGGTGGATGAAATTCAGAATGGAACATTCACAGAGCAGAATCTTGTATCACAGTGGGATGATATTATCCAAACTCAGAATCGCCGGCTGGGCGCATATGGAGAGGAAAATCATTTGCAGCTTGGTACGACGGTATCTGCAATCCTGTTGTACAAGGATCAGTATTATATTGTGCATGTGGGCGACAGCCGCGTGTATGAGCTTACAAAGACAGCGAAGCAGCTGACAAACGATCAGACATTTATCGCAAGAGAACTGGCAGCGGGACGTATGACACCGGAGCAGGCAAAAATCGATCCGAGACGAAGCGTACTGTTGCAGTGTGTCGGCGCATCGCCGGTTGTTGAGCCGGAATTTACAAAGGGAACTGCAACAAGAAATGCAGTTTATATGCTCTGCTCAGACGGATTCCGTCATGTGATCACACCGGAGGAAATCATCGAGAAGATCGGACCGGGTGAGGCGACGGACGAGGAAAAGATGAAATATGGAGCAATATATCTGACAGAGTTAGTAAAGAACCGTGGGGAACGTGATAATATCACAGTAGCAATGGTTCGCACGATTTGATTTAGAGAGGGTTTGCCATGACGAAGGAAGGAACCGTACTAGACGGAAAATATGAAATTTTGGCAGAAGTTGGTCGAGGTGGTATGTCCATCGTGTACCTTGCCCGTGATAAGCGTTTGAACAAGCAGTGGGCGGTCAAGGAGATCAAGAATGATGGAAAGAAATCCGCAAAGACGTTGCTTAAGGGATTGGAACGAGAAGCGAATATTCTGAAGAACGTAGATCATCCGGTGTTGCCGCGAATCGTAGATATCATCAATCAGGATGGAACGATCTACGTTGTTATGGATTATATCGAGGGTGATACGATTCAGGATCGATTGAAGAAGGAAGGCGCACAGCCACAGGAGTTGGTGGTAGAGTGGGGCTTGCAGCTTGCAAGTGCATTGAATTATCTGCACAACATGAATCCACCGATTATCTACCGGGATATGAAGCCTTCGAATGTCATGATCAAGCCGGAGGGCGGCGTAAAGCTGATCGACTTCGGTACAGCAAAAGAGTACGAGATAGAGAACAATGCAGATACAACCGCACTTGGTACGCGAGGCTATGCGGCACCGGAACAGTTCGGTGATTCCAAGGGACGTGGTATCTATAATACAGATGCAAGAACAGATATCTATAATCTGGGCGCAACCCTGTACCATATCGTAACAGGAAAGAACCCATGTGAGCCACCGTATGAGATCAAGCCGATCCGCGAGTGGAATCCGATGTTGTCCTCTGGATTGGAGAAGATCATCTTAAAATGTACACAGGCAGATCCGAACGACCGTTATCAGAACTGTACGGAGCTGATGTATGCATTGGAGCATTACGATGAGCTTGACGACAGCTACCGGAAGAAGAACAAGAAGAAGCTTGGGCTTTTTGCAGCAACCGTGGCATTGGCAGTTGTATCCGGTATCACAGCCGGAATCGGATATTCCGGGATGCAGCGAATTAAGCTGAACAATTATAACCAGTATATCGAAAATGGTATGAACTACTGCCGGGAAGAGAATTATGAAGCAGGAACGGCGGAATTCAAGAAAGCAATCGAACTGGATGGCTCGGAGGAAAAAGCTTACGAGCAGTACATACAGGCATACATTGATGCTACGAACAAGGCGGAGGAAGCCGGAACGGAATCTACGCTGAATCTGGATGATGCGTTGACGTTGGTTTCCAATCGAATCAGCAGTAAACATGGTGGTGTTGAGAAAAACAGCGCAGTGCTTTACAAGCTGGCACTTACTTATTTTGAGGAAGAGCGTTCTTACAGTCAGGCAGCCAAATATTTCGGCATGATTGACGAGAAGGACGAGGAATATGGAAAGCTTGCAGGCTTTTACAAATCCATTTCCGAGTTGCGATCTGACAGTACGTCGGATGCATCAGAGCTGATGCAGGCGGTAAATGATTTCGCAACCTACAACGAGAACAACTTTACGAACCAGGAAGCAACCAAGTTCGTAAACTATCGTATTATCGGCGAGATTTACAGTACAAACGTCAGCAAGGATGCGGAGACAAGCATCGCAGAACAGGCAAGTACGGTGATGGAACAGGCGGTTGCAGATCTGGACGAGTACACAGGCAATGATCTGGACGAAGAAGCAGTTATGGATATGAATTATCGTTACGACGATAACCTGATCATGATCTATGAGCAACTTGCCAAGGAAAATGCAGATAATGAAACAGTTGCCAATGGATATTATTCGATGGCAATTAGTTATTGTGAAGACTATATTGGAATCCTGAAGATGAAGGTAGACAGCGATCCGAGCATTTCGCTGGGTGGTTCCTCTGTCAACGCGTATAACCAGTCTTATTACAATAAGATGATGACAGAAGCACGTTGTTATGACGCACAGGGCAAGACAGATGATGCACTCAAGATATACGAAGCCGCAGAAAAGGTATTCGGTACAAAGAACGAGTGGAGCGACAACGTATATGCAGAGCATCTGGATTATCTGTATCGTCTGTGTGAGGCACAGGAGCAGGATCCGAAGCTTTGGACGACGAAGATTCCAGATCTGACAAAGAAGCTGATTCAGGTATTTGATGATGGTGGTAACGTGCTTGGCATCGACAGCAACAAAACATGGTACAAACGAAAAGATACGTTGCAGATGTTGAAGGACGGAAGCTATGATATCAGCGAAGAAGAAGCGACGCAGGCACCGGATGCAAATTCCGATGATTCGCAGTCAGCAGAGATGGGAGAGTGATCAGCATGCAAAACGTATATGAGATATGTTTCTATGGCGGCTTGGTACTGGCGATTCTCCTTCTGATTGCGGCGATCGTGTTATTCATTGTATTGAAGATACCGAAGGTAATTGGAGAATTGACCGGAAGTGCTGCGAAAAAGGCAATGAAAGAAATGCAGGATGGTACAGCGAGTCCGGGCAGCGTAGCGAAGAAAGAACAGGAAAAATACTACAACATGGGAAGTGGAAAGATCACTGCGAAAGAAGCGGTTTCTACGCGGGAGGATCGTAAGGCTAATGGTAACGATTCCACCGAACTGTTGGAGAAATCAAAGAAGAAAGAAAAGAAGTTTGAAGAGACCGACATCCTTCGTCCGGGTATCAATGATTATGATACACCGGATGATGGCGAGACAGAAGTACTCGGTTCAGGTGCGGATGATGAGGCAACAGATGTGCTTCGTGATACATCGGCAGGCGATGACGGAGCAACGGATGTACTTCGGAATGACGAAGGAGATGACGGAGCAACCGATGTACTTCGGGGAGACGATGCAGACGATGAGGATGCAACCGACGTTCTGCGGATGGACGATGATGACAGTGATGCAACCGATGTATTGCGTGCCGACGATGACGACAGTGATGCAACCGATGTATTACGTGCAGATGATGACGAGGAAGGTACAAGCGTGCTGACAACCGGAACATTAGCGAATAAGGTAAAAGTAATTTACAATATAGTAGTTGTTCATTCAGATGAAAGTATAGAGTCGGGTAGGTGAGAAAAAGGATGAAAAGAAAAGAAACAAAATCAAACAATTCAAAACACCCGGTAAAGAAGCTCATAGCATTATGGGTTGTCTTTGCTCTGCTGATTGTACCATTTGCAAACCATGTCGGTGATAAGAATGGCGCGAAAGCAGAAGGGGGAAGTGCAACTGGAGGTGTAAAGGTTGTCACAGATTCGTCCGTAGGTGTAACCGTGGATGTATCATCTGAGGAGATACGAATCAACAAAGATGATACAGGCGCTATTGAGCCAGGAACCTTGGAAAAAACAGTATATCTGTTAAAAGATGTACAGAGTGTAACGAAATTAAAATTGCCAGAACTTAAAAGCAATGATACAGATTTGGCTTTGTTGGGAGTTACTACTGCTTTTGGTGTAGATGCTGAAATCCCTTCAGAAATTACAACTTCGTTGCGCCCATTGACAAATAATGGTGAGACAGACTTACAGGATGATGCCGTTAAAGAGAGTCGTAAGATTGGAATCTATGCAAGAGCGAATGAGATGGAATCTTGGAAATTGCAATATGTAGTGAATGTTGTATGTTTGGATACGGTATTTACAGGTATTGCGGGACTGTATGGTGATAACGCGCACACAGATGTGCTGACAGCGGATCGATATGTAAATGAAGCATATATAGGAGTATGGGTAGATCCCTTTAATATACCACCTAACACAAGCTTAAAATATTATGTAAAAACAGTCAATCCTGCAACGTCAGAGGAATTAGTAAATGTAGCAAGTTATACTTGGAATTCATGGGATTCTAAAATTTCTGCAGATGCAGAGAATAACGGAAAACAAGTTTACGCATATGCGGCATTGATTGATAATGCATCATCACAGGTTCTGGAATATATAGAAGCAGGCACTGCTCATATGAGTAACGATACACAGGCACCAAATATTAGCTGTGAGGCTTCGGCTGTATCTTATCTGGATGAAGAGACTTCTGCTTATGCAACGATACAGGATAAGTTTATAGATGAAAATAGTGTTTATTATGGTGTGAGTGACAAATACAAGTATGCAGTTACCATTGAAGATCCAACAAAGGATGGCGAAGATACATCTGGAATTAAGAATGTAACAGCTACATTAAATGGTACATCTTTGACCGTGACACCTCCAGCTTCTGGTTCGAATGTATATACAATCGAACTTACAAAGGAGCAGGCAACCGGAGATGTTGTAACTGTAACTGCAGTTGACAACAAGGGAAATTCTAAAGATTATAAGTGTCCAATCAAGATCCAGCAGGCGACAGAGGGAACAAAGGTAACCGGTGTTACATTTGTAGATGATGATAGCTGGGATGGTTTAACAGAGGGCAAGACACTTTCACACTTGGCTGCAAAGAAGCAGATTAAGGTAACATTAGATTCAAATAAGAAAATTACAAATGTTAAACTTTCTGATGGTACGAAAGAATTTAATGCAGACGAGGTCGTATGTTCGGAACCTAGTACAACACGTGTATACGCAGTTACAGCGAATATTTCAATTCCAACAGATTTGGAAGTTTCAGAGCTGTTAAATGCATTAGAGGTAAAGGCATATGCTGGTGATTCGGAGATTACGATTACCGGCACAAAGCAGATTAAGAATATTTCATACGACGCAAAAGCACCAGTGATCAGTAATCCAAAACTTGAAAAAAGTATAGATAACGGAACAACATGGGTAGAGGTTGGTTCTGCAGCTGGAGATTTAGATAGTATCGTGACAGAACTAAATACGATTTACCGGTATGTGGTTACTGTTGCAGATGCAACTGGAGAAAGTGGTGTACAGGATGTGTATGTAACACCAACGGACAAGTTTACTTATACTACGGGAAATACATATGTATATAATATTCCATCTGATCAGTTGAAGGTAGATATCTCATATTTCGTTGCGGTTACAGCATCGGATGTAGCCGGAAATGTATCAGATTCTCTGGTACTTCGTGGTGTAAAAAAGATTGATGATGCTCTGCGCGTAGATAAATGCGTGATTACGGATGCAGCTGGAAACGATGTAACAAGCGATGTTTTAGCAGGAAAGAATACCAATAAAAAGTATCAGCTGGAAGTGACTGCAAGCTCTGCTTACGTTGTGAAGAAATTTGAACTGATTGCAGGTGGTACGAATGACCAGGTAAAGGATGTTGCTGACTCTGATAATGACAAAAATCTAGACAGTCATCGTTACAGCACAACGGTAAAATTTGATTTGCCTGCTAAGACGGATATAAATGCAAAACTGAATAGTATGTATCTGAATGTGACAGATGGAAATGCACAGAAGATTCGTTACCCACAGGATGCATCTAAAACGCTTGGTACAATTTTATATGACCGCACGAATCCAACCGTATCGGTGAATGTGGCAAACGACAGCACATGGTATAAGGAATATACAATCAACTATACGATTACTTCCGGTGATAATGGCGTGGAATTGGAATCGCCACTTGCACATGCAAGTTATTCTCTGGCTGGAAGCAGGGAAAAAGATGTGACAGACAAGGAAATCGCATTGAATGGAACACAGACTTCTGTGAATGGAAAGATTGCGATTCCAGAGTCAGCAGGAATTACAGGTACATCTCTTGTGTTTAATGCACAGGATGCAAGTGAGAACCTGCTTCCAAACAATCTGTATAAGATCAAGGTCGATAAGACAAATCCTAAGGCTGAATTGACAGTCAATGGAAAGACAAACATTACACAGCCATTGGATGGCGAGGTACTGATCAAGACAACGGTATCGGATAACCTGACAATCAATCAGGCGACAGTTACAGTCAAAGGACCAGACACCGATGTGACAACAAATCTGAGTGGAGCAAAGGAACTGGTAAATGTCAGCCAGGAAAACAGCTTCACATTGAATAACCTGATCGGCAAGAAAGTTGCAGACGGCGACTATACAGTGACAGTCAATGTGTCAGACAAGGCAGGAAACATTGATTCCAAGACGATGAAGTTCCGCGTGGATAACACAATCCCAGTTGTCACAGCAAAGATTTCCGGGGGTACAACTGCTGGCAAGCAGCCAGGAAAGAACTTCGATGGAACTGTTTGCGATTACTTCTATCGTTCTAATGTAACGGTAGAGCTTACTTATGAGGATGAGAATATCTCAGCTTCCGGAGTAAGAGTAACAGATAATAACAACGTGGTAAATGTAACATGGCAGCGGATCGGTACATCTAACAAGTACCGGGCAAGCTATGTTTCAACCGGTATTGGTGCACATGTAATCAAGATCAATGCACAGGATAATGCAGGCAACAATGCGGTTGAAAAGCAGGTTGTATTTATCAAGGATACAGAGGCACCGAATATTGCTGCAGTGATCAATGGAGGTATGGTTTACTCTGAGAATATGGGCGTTGTTGATCTGACTTCCGATGCAACGGTTGCTTTCTCTGTAAGCGACGCAAACGAAGACGTACATGATTTCAATTACCAGTTGATTAAGACAGTACCGGATCAGCTTCCGGTAACCGCGGATGTATTGAAGACAGATAACCGGGTATTTGGCTATACAGATGAGGCTGATTATCAGGTAAAGGTATATTCTGTGGACAAGGCAGGAAACCGAAGTGCAGAAAGAAATGTACAGTTCCGTGTTGATAAGACAGCACCAGAACTGCAGATTACAGGAACTGCTTCCGGTTCGACACTGAACGCAGGAACAACCCTGACATTTAGTATGACAGAGGCATTCTGGTGGGATGCATCTGGTACGATCACGATCACAAGAAAAGCAAACGACAGCGTGGCAGAAGCCGCTTACAAGACCATCGACTTCAAGCCAACTGCACGTGTGACAACGATGACAGAGACACTTAGTGAGACAGGTGAGTATCAGGTAACATTTACCGGTAAAGACCGTGCTGGACATACCGCAGAGGCAACCAGCTATACGGTAAGAATTGATACAGGCAAGCCAATCATTACGCTGAGTGGCGTGTCAAATAACGACAAGACAACAAAGCAGGTAGAGTTCCAGGCACAGATCGAGGAGGACTTCTATCTGACAAAGTCTGTAAGGATTCAGGCAACAAGAACATATCTTGATCCAACATCTTATAAAGAAAAAACAGAGGATCTGCAGATTACCGGATATAATCCGACAGCAGCAACGACGCTGATTCGAAACACATTTACAGAGGATGGTATCTATAAGATTCAGATAAACTGTAAGGATGCCGCAGGTAATGAGGATACACAGGAGGTTTCCTTCACGATTGATAAGACAAAACCAGTGATTGATCCAAAGGTCATGAGCGCATATGAAGGAACTCTGACATCCTTTGCATGGGATTACGATCTGAACGACATTATCTATGACCTGACTGTCTGCGATGCACATATGTACTTGAATGGTAGCGAGTATGACGGAACATCCGAAGTCGAGGACGGCGCATATGAGATGAAGATTACAGCCGAAGATGAACTTGGAAATGCAACAGAGGAAACAGTAAACTTCAATCTGGATACAAAGGCACCAACCTTTATTGTAACGGGTGTAGAAGATGGAGAGATCAAGAACGAGCAGTACGACATCAACGTATCCCTTCAGTTGGATGAGGATACTCTGGATGAGGTAACGCTCAATGGTTCTCCAGTTGAGATCAAGGACAATGCTGCTGCGATCACAGTTACAGAAAAGGGCGACTATAAGCTTACAATGAAGGCACATGATGATGCCGGAAATGAAGCAGAACAGACGATCAGCTTTACATATGGAGAGAAGAGTCATGTACTTCTGTATGTATTGATTGGTGTTGGCGTTCTTGTAGTGCTTGGCGGTGGAAGCGCAATTATTCTGGCAGCAAAGAAGAAAAAGAATAATTAACCGGAGATAAAACCAGGTTACACAGGCAGGAGCATGGAAACATGCTCCTGTTTTGCTTGCAAACTACCGCTGGGCATATTATAATCAGAAAAGCGAAAACGGTAACAGGGAAAATTGGTAGGAGGTTGACGCATGGTAGACGTTGCGATGCTGACAAAGCAAGGGGGAAGAGATCACAACGAGGATTACATACGGAAAGCAACATACGAAGAACAGCTCTGCCTGATCTTGTGTGATGGACTTGGCGGGCATGCCTGCGGGGAAATAGCATCGGAGCTGGTCGCAGAAAGCATAGCAAAGAGATTTGAAAAACAGGGCTACTATGCCGGATTTTTCAAGGATGCATTGGAACAGGCACAAAAAGAATTACTGGATGAACAGGTGCGGCGGGATCTGTGCAACTCCATGAAGACAACGGCAGTTGTGCTTGTAATCACACCGGACCTGATACAGTGGGCGCATATCGGGGACAGCCGGTTGTATCGGATTTACGAGAATGGAACAAAATACCAGAGAACGCGTGACCATAGCTTAGTACAGATTCTATGCGATACCGGAGAGATCAAGGAATCCGAGATCCGTACGCACGAGGATCGGAACAAGCTGCTGCGTGCGATGGGCGCACAGTGGGGGACGAAAACGTATGATATAAGTGCGGTTGTGGAGCGCGGAGAGACACAGGCGTTTGTGTTGATGACGGATGGTTTCTGGGAGTATGTCTATGAGGAAGAGATGCTTGCCACATACAAGGAAACGTCCTCTGCACAGGCTTGGTTAGATGCAATGGAAAAATACGTGCTGAAGCGGGCAGATATGACAAAGACGGATAATTATTCTGCAATCGTTGTCCGCGTGGAGGAATAAAGAAGATGTTTCGGGCAGTTGTATTTGATATGGATGGTGTCATTACGGACACGGAAAAATTATACAGGAGATTTCAGTTAGAGGAAGGCAAGAAGCTGGGAATCCCGGATGATGTGATGGTCGTTGCCTGCGAGCGTATCGCGGGTGGCACGAAGTACACAAACAAGAAGAGCTTTGAAGATGTCGTCGGTATGGGAATTGATTATTTTGATTTTCGGGAAGCGGTCGTGAACAAGCTGGACGCGCATATCCGGGCACACGGCGTGGAACTAAAGCCGGGCGTCGCAGATACATTAAAATACCTGAAAGAAAAAGGTGTTAAGGTTGGACTTGCGACATCTACGGTACGGGAGCGAGCGACAGGGTATCTGAAAGCCCATCATATTGACCAGTACTTTGATGAATTAGTATTTGGTGATACGGTGGAGCATGGAAAACCGGCGCCGGATATTTATTTAAAGGCGTGTGAGATGCTAGACGTGAAACCGGAGGAAGCCGTTGCGGTGGAGGATTCCATCAATGGAATCCTGTCAGCGGGACGTGCAGGCATGTACCCGGTTATGGTGATCGACCTGATTGAACCCAATGATACAACAAAGCGGTACGCAAAGAAGGTATATGAATTTGGACGCATCGACCGCCTGAAGGAGTTAATATAATGTCAATCAAGCATGCATGTGCGGATGGATGATGCATGTCAATATGATTCTAAAACAGACCGTTGAAGCACGCTGGCACTTAACGAACGGAGTGAGTTTAGTACCACTGCGTGCTGAACCGAGCGAGAGCGTGTCTGTGTAGAATCATATTGACATGTATCAATCAGGATAAGACATGCTTGATTGACAAATGAATAATATGGAGGATAGAGAGATGAGTAACATGAATTTGCTCGTAGTGATTTTGAAGCACGAAGACCTTGTGAGCGAGATCTGTAAGGAACTGGTAGAAGAAGGGATTCATGGAGGTACGATCGTTGATGGTACCGGTATGGCGAGCGTTGTCGAGAAGATGGATGACCTTCCGATCTTTGGAATGCTTCGTTCCATCCTTGCGGATGATGACGATCATGAAGTGGTAAAGATGATGTTCTTTGTCGTAGATGATGAAGAAATGAAGAAGGCACACAAGACGATCAACGATGTGATCGGACTGGACAAGCCGAACACCGGAATTATGTTTGCACTTCCGGTATCATTTGTGGAAGGCTTGGGTGCGTAATCATGGATTTGAATATTTTAACGTATTTAGGGATTATGCTGCTGGCAGCATTGATTGCGGGTAAGATTGTTAAACAGATGCGACTCCCGAACGTAACCGGATACCTGGTGATTGGACTTTTAATCGGTCCAAACTGTCTGAAGCTTCTGAGTGAAGAACTGATTGATCATATGGATTTGGTTACAGAGCTTGCTCTTGGCTGTATCGCATTTTCAATTGGCGCAGAGTTCAAGATGTCATTCCTTAAAAAGGTCGGAAAAGCACCGATTGTCATCGGAATCACAGAGGGCATGGGGGCTGTATTTGTAGTAGATGCTATTTTGCTGCTGCTTGGATATGATGTCAGTTTTGCACTTGCACTTGGCGCGATTGCATCTGCAACAGCTGCAGCATCCACAATGATGATCGTGAAGCAGTATAAGACGAAAGGACCAGTCACAAATACACTGCTTCCGGTTGTTGCACTGGACGATGCAGTAGCACTTGTTGCGTATGGACTTTCCATGGCAGTTGCCAATGTTATAAGTTCGAGCGGAAGCGCACCGGTGGGTAAGCTTTTGATTGCTCCGTGTATTGAGATTTTTGGCGGCCTGTTGTTTGGTGCAGTGCTTGGCGTGATCATGACGCTGCTTGTAAAAGTTTATACCGGACGTGGAAACCGGCTCGCAATCACAATTATGATGATCTGCCTGTGTGTCGGCATCTCGGACATGGTTGGATTTTCTTCGCTGCTTGCCTGTATGATGTTAAGCACAATATTTGCCAATATCTCAAAACAGAGTGATAAGATTTATGAACCGCTGGAACGTGTTACGCCACCGATCTATATGATGTTTTTTATCTTGTCGGGTGCGTCTCTGGATGTGACGGTTATTGTATCTGTTGGCGTTGTGGGTGCAGTGTATGTCGTAGGCCGAATCGTCGGAAAATCACTTGGCGCGGCATTTGGTGCGAAGATATCCAAGGCACCGAAGATCGTGCAGAAATGGCTGGGCCTGACTCTGGTGCCGCAGGAGGGTGTTGCCATCGGACTTGCAACCTCTGCCGGAAAATCTCTGCCGCAGTATGCCGCACAGATCCAGACGATCGTGTTGTGTGGTGTTGTTATCTACGAGCTGATAGGACCTGTCATTACGAAGCTTGCATTGAAGAAGGCAGGGGAACTCGTGGAGGAACCAAAGAAAAAAGCCAGTGCGAAAGCGTAAATAAGTGAAATAGAAAGTAATAAACGCAACTCATTTTTCATATATATAACCAAAGCAAGTGGGTATGGCGGTCTGCCACACCGGACGAATGGGAGTCTATATGGAAAAACGGGTTGCGTTTTGTGTTTTAAAGGCACTGGTTGCAGCGTACATTGTGACCGGGCTTTTGCTTTTAATTCTGGCATTTGCATTGTATAAGCTGGGATTGAGTGAGAATGTTGTAGAACTGGGTGTTGTGTTTATCTATCTGTTGTCGAGTGCCATCGGCGGATTCTTCATCGGTAAATGCATGGAAGTAAAGCGGTTGTTGTGGGGCGTGTTGCTCGGATTGTTCTATGCGGTGCTCCTGCTTGTGTTATCTTTGATCGTGCGTGGAAATGCACAGGGAATCATACAATCCGGGTTGCTTAATACATTGATATGCCTTGGTGGAGGGGCAATCGGTGCATTTCTGTCATAAAACATGGCAGAAATGCGTATTTACAAGTAGAATGTAAAAAAATAATGATGACAAATGACAGGACATGTGATAAAATACCCATTAATAATGCTAGTAGGAGGCGATAAAGATGAAGAGAATCAAAACTTTGACAGAAAAGACAATGAAGAGCACTGTAGTTAAGGGTGGTTGCGGCGAATGCCAGACATCTTGCCAGTCAGCATGTAAGACAAGCTGTACAGTTGGTAACCAGAGCTGCGAGAACAACTAATTACAGATAAAGAAAGTGTAATACATACACTTCGCACAAGAAAAGGGGATATCCTGCGATGTCCCCTTTCCTTAATGAATAAGAGAAATAGGAGTGACTAAGAAAGTGGTACACCAGTACAAGAACAATGGGTATAATATCGTGCTTGATGTGTGCAGCGGCTCCGTACATGTAGTGGATGACCTTGTATATGATATGATTGCGATGTACAAGGATAAGAAATTCGAAGAGATTGAACAGGCAATTTTAGAGAAGTATGGAGATACCTATAGTAAGGAAGATATCAAGGATGCGTATTCCGACATTTCCGAGTTAGAAGAGAAGGAACTGTTATTCACGGAAGATGTGTTCAAGGATGTCATTATCGATTTTAAGAAGAGAAAGACCGTAGTCAAGGCGCTTTGCTTACATATTGCACATGATTGTAACCTTGCCTGCAAGTATTGTTTCGCAGATGAGGGAGAATATCATGGTCAGAAACGGGAACTTATGAGTCTGGAAGTTGGCAAGCAGGCGATTGACTTTTTGATAGAGAATTCCGGAAACCGTGTAAACCTTGAAGTTGATTTCTTCGGCGGTGAGCCGTTGATGAACTTCGATGTGGTAAAGGAAATCGTAGCATATGGACGAAGCAAGGAGAAGGCGGCAAATAAGAACTTCCGTTTCACCCTGACGACAAATGGTATGCTGTTAAATGATGAAGTCATTGATTTCTGCAACAGAGAGATTTCAAACGTTGTATTGAGTCTCGACGGCAGAAAAGAGATTAATGACATGATGCGGCCAACCAGAAATGGAAAGGGAAGCTATGACATTATTGTGCCGAAGTTCCAGAAGTTCGTGGAGAAGCGCGGCGATAAGAGCTATTATGTGCGCGGTACATTTACGAGAAACAATCTGGACTTTACGAAGGATTTTGAATTGATGACCGAGCTTGGATTCAAGGAGATTTCCATTGAGCCGGTTGTCACACCAGATGAGAATGATTATGCGATCCGCGAGGAAGATTTACCAACGATTTTCGAGCAGTATGACAAGCTGGCAGTTGATCTGATCCGCCGGCAGAAGGAAGGAAAACCAGTGACATTCTTCCATTACAAGCTCGACTTAAATGGTGGTCCGTGTGTGTACAAGCGTCTGTCTGGATGTGGTTCCGGTACGGAGTATCTGGCAGTGACACCAACTGGAGATCTGTATCCGTGTCATCAGTTTGTTGGACACGATGAGTTCAAACTGGGTGATGTATTCCATGGTGTAGAACGAAACGATATCGTGGAAGAATTCAAGCTTTGCAATGTCTATGCCAAGGACAAATGCAAGGATTGCTTAGCAAGATTTTATTGCAGTGGCGGCTGTGCAGCGAATTCGTATCAGTTCCATGGCAATATATTAGACGCATACGATGTGGGTTGTGAATTGCAGCGGAAACGTGTCGAATGTGCAATCATGATGAAAGCAGCTCTGGCGGATGACGAAGAAGACGAAGCGGCAGAGTAAAATAAATGAAGGAGAGAAAAAAAGATGAAGAAAACAAAAAGAAAAGCAGTCATCAATCTGATTATTTTCTTCCTGCTTCTGGCTGGCGGTATCTATATGGCAATCGCTGGTGTAGGACAGAATGAATCCGGTAAAACTGCGAATGTTCCGTTGGGACTGGATCTGCAGGGCGGTTTGTCCGTAACCTATGAGATTCAGGATGAGAAGCCGACAAGCGACGAGATTAAAGCAACTGTGGATAAGCTGCAGCGAAGAGTCGATGCGTACAGTTCAGAAGGTGAAGTGTATCAGGAAGGAAATGACCGTATCACGGTTGAGATTCCTCTGAACACAGAGAAGGTAGACGCGCATGACGTATTGGATGAGCTCGGTCAGCCGGGACAGCTTCTGTTCCTTGATTCCGAGAACTATACAATCTGGCAGAAGAATCAGAACAATGGTACGAACGATGCATACGAAGCAGTTCTGACCGGTTCTGATATCAAGAACGCACAGGCAGGTGTGGACGACAGTGGTACAGTCAAGGATTATGTTGTACAGCTTCAGTTTACAGATGAAGGTGCGCAGAAGTTTGCAACCGCAACTGCAGCCAATATTGGAAAGCCAATCTATATCATCTATGATGGAGCCGTTGCAAGTGCTCCAACTGTACAGAGTGCAATCACAGATGGTAATGCAGTTATCAATAAGATTTCCAGCTACGATGAGGCAGAAAGCCTTGCGTCGACAATTAAGATTGGTGCGCTGCCTCTGGAGTTGAAGCAGATCCAGTATAACATCGTTGGTGCAAAGCTTGGTCAGAAAGCAGTATCAACAAGCTTGATCGCCGGTGCGATCGGTTTTGGATTGGTATGTATCCTGATGATCATACTGTATCGTTTCCCAGGATTTATTGCCAGCTTAGCACTGACAGGTTATGTTGTATTGATGCTTTTGATTCTGAGCATCCGACACATCACACTGACACTTCCTGGTATTGCAGGTATTATCCTGTCAATCGGTATGGCGGTGGATGCGAACGTCATCATTTTCACACGTATTCGTGAGGAGATTTCCGCAGGCAACAGCGTGCGTGCCGCAGTGAAGTCTGGTTTCTCCAAAGCGCTTTCAGCGATTTTGGATGGTAATATTACAACTTTGATTGCAACCGTTGTTTTGATGATCCTTGGCTCTGGTAGTATCAAGGGATTCGCGGTTACATTGATGCTTGGTATTGTACTTTCTATGTTCACAGCATTGTTTGTGACAAAGATGCTTTTGAATTCGTTCTTAGAGCTTGGCGTACAGAATCCAAAGATGTATGGTAAGGCAAAGGAGCCAAAGATTCACGGATATGTAAAGAACTTCAAGATCTGTGGTGTTGCTTCTTTGATCGTGATCATTGCAGGACTTGCATTCCTCGGTGTAAACCACTCAAGAATTGGCAAGTCATTAAATTACAGTCTGGAGTTTACCGGTGGTACATCAACAACTGCTACTTTTGCAGAGGACGATGTATATACACTGGAGCGTGCAGAGTCTGAGGTTGCACCAGTGATCGCAGAAACAGCGGGTATTGATGCTGGAACGATTCAGATTCAGACAGTAGAAGGAAACAATCAGGTTATCTTCAAGACATCCGAGCTTACAGAAGAGCAGAGTGCAAAGATTGACGACCTGTTGAAATCACAGTTTAAGGCAACAGAAGTGGACAACCAGAGTATCAGTTCTACTATCAGTGGTGAGATGAAGAAAGATGCGATCGTAGCGATTGCAGTATCTTCTGTATTGATGCTTCTGTACATTGCGTTCCGGTTCTCTGACGTGAAGTTTGGTGTCAGTGCGGTACTTGCTCTTGTACATGATGTATTGGTTGTATTTGCAGCATATTCCATCGGAACATTGTCCGTTGGTAATACATTTATTGCATGTATGCTGACGATCGTAGGTTACTC
>ERZ791575.230-NODE-230-length-29808-cov-5.305314_pt1 | contig 29808 bp, 20 predicted proteins | sample MGYA00509970_ERZ791575 | MGnify/ENA primary metagenome ERZ791575 (study PRJEB30046, sample SAMN00791935) | human gut metagenome | study: EMG produced TPA metagenomics assembly of the A metagenome-wide association study of gut microbiota in type 2... | reverse complement strand
CTTTTCTTGCGCCATTAACGAACGAACAGTCATGCGAAGCAGACATTATATACAGATTAGGAATGGAGCGAAGGAAAAGATATGCTGACAGAAAAAAGACATGAGATTATATTGCAGCTACTTAGGAAAAAAGGCAGCATAACTGTGAATGAGATTAAGGATGAGCTTGGAATATCCGAGTCGACTATACGAAGGGACCTTAACACACTAGATGAAGAGGGCAAGCTTGTCAAAGTTTTTGGTGGTGCTGTATCAGTTAATTATGAATTTTCAGGAGAAGAGCCGACTGTGTCGCAGAAAAAAGATGTTAATCTGGATGCAAAGAAGGCGATAGCTAAGTATGCGGCAGGGCTTATAGAACCAGATGATTTCGTGTATATTGATGCAGGAACCACAACAGGATGTATGATAGATTATATAAGAGAAAAAAATGCCACATATGTCACTAATGCGGTTGCACACGCAAGAAACCTTGCAATAGCAGGCTTTAAGGTTATACTTATAGGCGGTGAGCTGAAAGGCTCAACAGAGGCGGTTGTTGGCAGCAGTGCAGTTGAGGCACTCAGGGAGTACAACTTTAATAAAGGCTTCTTTGGTGCTAATGGAATAAGCATAAAAAGCGGAATAACAACTCCTGATATTAGTGAGGCAGCTGTCAAACGTACAGCAGTGGAGCACAGTAACTATAAGTATGTGTTAGCTGACTCAGCCAAGTTTGATAATGTAAGTTCAGTTACATTTGCAAGGATAGACGAAGTTAAGTTTATTACGGATAAGAATGTAGCGGATATATATAAGGATTATGACGTTAAGGTTGTTTTGTGATTGAGAAAATAAAAAAATAATATATTGTATAATGTATCTATATTACAAAGATATATCTAAGTGACTTATTTAATATAACATAAGTAGTAGTAGCTAAGCGTGCCAGCAGCTTCGTGGTTAATCACCTGAAACTGCTGGCATTCCTTTGTGCAATATGTATAAAATATTAAAACCGACTACTTATCTAACTCAGCTAATTGTGCAGAGATAGCTTTCTTGATAGCGTTGAAAGACTCTTTGCTTATGTCATGTTCGATACGGCAGGCATCTTCTTCAGCTACTTTCTTATCAACTCCAAGCTTTATGAGCCATGATGAAAGAATCTGGTGTCTTTCGTATATCATTTCGGCGATTTCCCTGCCAGAATCTGTAAGATATATATATCCTTCTTTAGTGACTCTTATGTGTTCTGATTCTCTAAGATTTTTCATGGCGATACTTACACTTGATTTTTTATAGCCCATCTCGTTGGCGATGTCTATAGAGCGCACAACAGGCAGCTTCTTACTAAGCATAAGTATTGTTTCAAGATAATCTTCTGCTGATTCGTGAATAACCATAGTTAATTCCCCCTAGTATATATAAATAATAATAACTGTAACATATGCCGATATGCTATAATCTGCATATATATGCAAAATAAAGCATCGATATTCTAATTAAGTGTTTAGAGTATAACATATAATAAAAAATTAAGCAAATTATTAGTCCGTATAAGGCAAAATATGGTATACTGACATTATTATGATATTGTTAAGAGTTATATAAATCTGAGAGATAGATGGGGTCTGAATATTAACATTATTATAATGTCAGGAATATAAAGTAATTAGTGCCTGAATGGTAAGATTTTTGGAACTGATATCAATATATATGGGTAAGAATAATAAATATAGAAATTGGATGGTAGCACCTATGAATGAGGTTAATGAATTATTCACAAAAGAAAATGTAGAACAGATAGTAGTTCCACAGATAGTTAAGGACGATTTATTAAGTATTATAGAGGAAAAGTTAAAAAGAGCAGGTTTTTATTACAGAATAGCATACAGGGTAAAGGCTGTTGATTCGATGGTCAACAAGCTTATATTCAAGGATTACAGAAGACCAGGTACAGAAAATGCTGATAAAAAAATGCAGGATCTTATAGGTATACGAATTATATTGTATTTTGTTGATGACGTTGATACATGCAGAAAGCTTCTTGATACACTTTTTGCATCGCCGGGAATGTGGGAAACTACAGAAAATAATGAGTATGAGTTCAAGGCTATGAAAGTCAATGGAATATTCCGGCTTCCGGCTTACCTTAGCAAGACTATAGTCAATCCTTATCTTACAGAATATGTTGATGACACATTTGAGGTGCAGGTAAGGACAAATTCTTTTGAGGGATGGCACGAGATAGAGCATGATATGCGATATAAAGGTTCGGCTTTCGGTATAGGAAATGAGGCACTTGCACGTAAGATGAACAGTATACTTGCCACTTTTGAGCTGTGCGATGACTCTATAGTGGTGCTGTTAGAAGACCTTGGACACCAGCATTACAAGGATAAGAAGTGGAATGATATGCTAAGATGCCACTACAGGCTTAAGTTTGAAAATGAGCCACTTCATCCTTATATAGAGGAACTGTTTGACTCGGATACGGAACTTGCAAAGATATTTTACAAGTTTAAAAGACCAGCGGCTATTGAGCAGCTCTGGATGGATACGTCAGAGAAGGGCATAGAACTTACAGTCAATAATATAGTAAGGATAGTAAACCAGATAGGCCCTAATGATGAAAGACTGAATGAGGTATTTAAGAGAATAGACGAAGAACACGGGCAGGCTATGGAAGCTGTAAGCAGGAGAAGAAAGTTTGAACCGTTTAAGAAGCTTGGTATATACAAGGTGTTCCAGTCACATTCATTTATAGACCTTACCAATCTGTCTATAGAAGATGCTTATAAAAAAGCTGTGAATTACATATATTCGTGGGTAAGTTCTAGATTTTCAGAAGTATTTGATGATATGCCAGGTAGTGTTAAGAATTATGATAATGAAAGTCCTGGATATCGTGTATCGATAGCTTATGAGCCGGAAAAGCTTTACTTTAAAGAGATTACAACGCATCTTGATTCAAAGATAGCAAACAGGCTGTGGATATCAGTTGCAACTATAGAAAAACAAGGCGACAGGCTTATGTTTGATGTGAGCAATGAGTATTCAGAGCCTACAGAAAAGTACAGAGATAATGAAAATATATTATTCAGCCGTCCGAACTTTTATGGAGAGATTGCAGATAATATAGGAATATGCGATATAGAAAGATTAAGACAGAATGTAAGAAGCATAGGCGATAAAGAAGAGTATGGAGTTCTTAAGAAGCTTATAACAGATGAACAAAGAGAATTTCCTGTTGTTGTGTTTGTTGCATCGGATGATTACTGGGTTGAAAAGTTTGATGTTGATTACTTTGCATATCTTGTCGGATATTATGCGCATATTAAGAGAATAACCACCGAAGAGCTGGCTGAACAGTTTGCAAAGGATTATGACCTTGATGAGGATGAATACAGGGATTCCATCACAGTATTCTATCCGGGTAAAGCACCAGTAACAAGCTATAAGTCACATATACTTAACACAACATTTGAAGTTATAAAGATAGAAAAAAAGAAGTACTGGAACGAGAATGGCTGTCGTGCATTCAGACGTCAGCTTGTATCAGACATAAGAGAGAATAATGTAGTTAAGTAAAGTGAGGGTATACTTGTAACAGGAAGTATTCCTGAATATGGCAAATGTAGTTAAAGCAGTGATAAAGTGGGAGATAGATATGGAGAATTCTGTTGTTGAACCTAAGTTAGATTGTAATGAGCTTGACCGTTATTATATGTCTATGCCGGATGGATATATTGTAGTTAAGATACCATATGCAAAGTCAGGTATGGACGAGTGGGATATAGTGTACGTTAACCAGAAGCTGGCAGATTATATGCAGCTTGACAGGGATTATATGCTGCATAATACATATGGACATATATTTTCATATAAAGATGTAACGCTTAAGGAATTGTACGTTAATGTGGCATATCACGGAGTACCTATGGAGACAGAGATATACAGCAGTGTTGCAAAGAAGTATTTCGGTGTTACGGCATATCAGTTTGCAGGAGGATACTTTGCATGTCTTGTTAAGGATATAACGCAGATGAGACTTTATCAGGCGGCAGTATCAAGTACATTACAGGCGTACTATGAAGTGTATCATGTTAATCTTGCAGAGGATTATTGTCAGATGATATATCCAAAGTACTGGAGTTCGGATGAAACACTCAGCTATTCAAAGAAGATAACGAGAAGAATTTTTCATAATATTATATGTGAAAATCCAAGTAAAGATATAGAAAAGCTCATAAATGCAGAGAATATTAAAAATGAGTTAAAGGACAGGGACGTTGTCGAATACCGCTATAAAAGGCAGATTGAAAAGGATGCATACAAGTGGTGTCTTGTAAGCTTTATTGTAGAGGAAAGAGAGGAAGATATACCTGTCTGCGTTACTATGACAATAAGAAATATAGAAGACGTATTAAAGAAAGAGATGGAACAGCAGATGCTAATCGAAGAGGCACTTGCGCAGGCAGAAAGTGCAAGCAGGGCAAAGGGAGAGTTTCTTTCTAATATGTCACATGAGATAAGGACACCTATGAATGTTATTCTTGGTTATACATCAATAGCCAAGAATAATATGGATAATATAGTCAAAGTAGAAGACTGTATAAATAAGATAAAGACGGCAGGTAATCATCTTGTAAGACTGATTAATGAAATTCTTGATGTGTCGCGCATAGAGAGTGGAAAGGTCAGTATAGAGAAGGATGAGTCAGATATATGTGAGCTTATGGATAACTTTTATAATATACTTGTTATCCAGTCATCAGGCAAGAAACAGCAGCTTTCCATGGATAAGGATATAAAGCATATTTATGTGTATATGGACTGGATGCGTATCAACCAGGTACTTATTAATATAGTGGGTAATGCAATAAAGTATACTCCAGAAGGTGGACATATACATATAAATGTAAAAGAAGTAGAAAAGCCAGATAAAAGCTATAGTGATTACGTATTTACAGTAAAAGATGATGGCAGGGGTATAGCTAAAAAGGATATACAGCATTTGTTTGATATGTATACAAGAGGTGCATACGACAGTGATGCAAGTGTTGAGGGAACTGGACTTGGCTTGTCGATAGCCAAAAGAATTGTCGAGCTTATGAACGGAACTATAGAGGTCGAGAGTGATATTGGACTTGGAACTGAGTTCACAATTACAATACCTATGAAGTATATAATAAAGAATACTAATACTAAGTTAAGAGAAAATGTGTTAAATGGTAATATTCACAGTAAAGAAAATATACAGGATAGCGGTGTGTCATATCAGGAAGATGACAGTGAGGATACAACTGGCAGAATTCTTTCATCTATAAGGATTATGGTTGTGGATGATAATGAGTACAACAGGGATATAGCTACAGAGATACTGCGTGAAAGCGGAGCAGATGTGACGGAATATTCCAATGGCCTTGATGCAATAGAATATATTAAAAGTGCAACGGAGGATGCAGTTGACATAATTCTTATGGATGTAAGGATGCCGGGTATGGATGGCTTTGAAACTACAAAGATTATAAGAAGTCTTGATAATACCAAAAAGGCGGGAATTCCGATAGTCGCCATGACAGCCAATGCATTTGATGAGGACAGGAAGAAGGCACTTGAAAATGGGATGAACGGGCATATATCAAAGCCATTTAATGTAGATACATTTGCAGAAACAGTGTTAGGATATATAGGCGAGAGGATGAACTCATCAAAAACAGAATGAAACTCGGGAAAATGAGTTGACATCTGGCAGTAAGTAGGGTACGATTTAGTGTGTTAAAGTTATAAATTATTCACGTGGTAGTGAAGTGAAATGGAGAGTTAGAAAATGAAGACTTTTACCAATAATAAGATGCTGAAGCGTATGTTACTTGTGCTTCTGGTGTGCTCACTGATAGCTGGAACACTGACAGCGTGCGGCAGTAAGAAAAAAACAGGTGGTATAACAACATTTACAGTAGGTTTCGATGCGGAATTCCCACCTTATGGATATAAGGACGATAATGGGGAGTATGTAGGCTTCGATCTTTCACTTGCAGAGGAAGTCTGTAAACGTAATGGCTGGGAGCTTGTAAAACAGCCTATCGACTGGGATTCTAAGGATATGGAACTGGCATCCGGAACGATCGACTGTATATGGAATGGTTTTACCATGAATGGAAGAGAGTCAGATTATACGTGGACAACTCCTTATATAGATAATTCACAGGTAGTTATAGTTAAGTCGGGTTCAGCTATAAGCCAGTTATCAGACCTGGCAGGAAAAGTTGTAGTTGTACAGGCTGATTCGTCAGCACTTGCAGCATTTACAGGCGATGATGCAACAGAAGAGAATCTTGCACTTGCTAAGAGCTTCGCATCACTTCAGCAGGTAGGCGATTACAATGCAGCATTTATGAACCTTGAGTCAGGTTCAGTGGATGCTATATGTATGGATATGGGTGTTGCAAAGTATGAGCTTGAAGCAAGGGGCAGCCAGTTTAGGATGTTATCAGAGCAGGTATCAAAGGAGCAGTACGGCATAGGCTTTAAGACAGGCAACACAGAACTCAGGGATACAGTTCAGGATACACTCTATGAAATGCTTGCTGACGGAACATTTGAAAGTATCGCAAAGGACTGGGGACTTGAGGAGAGCATATGCTTAAGTGCAGACAATAAGGTAAATGATGTGACAGAGGATAAGGCATCAGGAAGCTTCGTAAGTAACTTTGCAGATGTTGTAGGCAAGCTTGCAAGCGGTATGTTAGCAACACTTGGAATATTCTTCCTTACATTAGTATTCTCACTTCCTTTAGGTATGTTACTTATGTTTATAAGAGTATCCAAGATAAAGGTTGTACAGTGGTTAGCAAAGATATACATATCTATTATGAGAGGAACTCCTCTTATGCTTCAGCTGCTTGTTGTATTCTTTGGACCATATTATATATTTGGAATATCTTTATCATATAGTTACAGATTTTATGCGGTTATCATAGGATTTTCACTTAACTATGCAGCTTACTTTGCAGAGATATTCAGGTCAGGTATAGAGGCGATACCGGTAGGACAGCATGAAGCGGCCTCTGTGCTTGGATACACTAAGAGCCAGACATTTATAAGAATAATATTCCCTCAGATGATGAGAATAGTCCTTCCATCTGTAACTAACGAAGTGATTACACTTGTTAAGGATACATCACTTGCATTTGCACTTGCATACACAGAAATGTTCACACTTGCAAAGCAGATAGCGGCGGCTAACGCAAGTATTATGCCACTTTTCGTAGCGGGTGTATTCTATTACATATTTAATTTTGTTGTTGCATGGGTTATGGAAACTATAGAAAAGAAAATGCGTTATTATAAGTAAGATAGTTATAAGCAGTGCAGAAATGGAGATTATTATGAATTTACTTGAAATGAAACATGTTAAGAAAACATTTGATAATCTTGAAGTGTTAAGGGATATATCTATAGAAGTTAAAGAGGGAGAGGTTGTAGCTATCATAGGCCCATCGGGTTCTGGTAAGTCTACTTTCTTAAGATGTGCTACACTTCTTGAAACAATGGATGAGGGAACGCTTGCTTACTGTGGTGAGAGTGCTACACTCAATACATCCGGTGCAACAGAGTATGTTGATAAGAATACGCTTCATCACTTAAAAAACGACTTTGGTCTGGTGTTTCAGAATTTTAATCTTTTTCCACATTTTTCGGTGCTTAAGAATGTCATAGATGCGCCTGTAAATGTGCAGAAGAGGAATAAAGACGAAGTTATTACAGAAGCAAGGGAGCTTTTAAGCAAAGTAGGACTTGAGAATAAAGAGGATAATTATCCCGGTCAGTTATCAGGCGGACAGCAGCAGAGAGTAGCGATAGCAAGGGCACTTGCCATGCATCCTAAGATGTTGTTTTTTGATGAACCTACATCAGCACTTGACCCAGAGATAACTGCAGGTATTCTTAAGCTTTTAAGAGCGCTTGCCGATGAAAAGATGACAATGGTTATAGTTACACATGAGATAGCATTTGCAAGAAATGTAGCTGACAGAGTTATATTTATGGATGGCGGAGTTATAGTTGAAGAGGGAAAGCCGGAGGATGTCATAGACAATCCAAAGAGTGAGAGAACGAAGGCATTCCTTCAGAAGATGGCATAAAGGGCGGAAATTATGACACTTAATCAGTTAAAATATGCGATTGTCGTATCGGAGTCAGAGTCTTTTAATATTGCGGCGAAGAAGCTGTATATATCGCAGCCAAGTCTGTCAACCTCTATTCATGCACTTGAGGAGGAGGTCGGAATACAGATATTCAGACGTTCCCAGAATGGTATAGCAGTAACACCTGACGGTAAGGAGTTCTTAGGCTATGCCAGACAGGTTATGGAACAGTTTGAGCTTCTGGATGCAAGATACATTTCCAAGTCAGATGTCAAGAAAAAGTTCAGTGTGTCTATGCAGCACTATACATTTGCAGTAAATGCGTTCGTAGAGCTGGTCAGGCAGTATGGTATGGACGAATATGAGTTTGCGGTACACGAAACTAAGACTCACGAGGTTATAGAGGATGTAAGGAACGGAAAGAGTGAAATAGGCATATTGTATCTGAATGACTTTAACAGGAAAGTGCTTGAAAAGATATTTGCAGAGAGTGCGATTGAATTCCATCCACTGTTAGAGTGCAACGTATATGTGTATATGAGCAATACGCATCCGCTTGCAAAGAAGGAGAGTATAAGCCTTGAAGAGTTAAAGGATTATCCTTGTCTTTCGTTTGACCAGGGAGAATATAATTCTTTTTATTATGCAGAAGAGGTGCTCAGTACATATGAGTACAAGCAGCTCATAAAGGCAAATGACAGGGCGACAATGCTTAATCTTATGGTCGGTCTTAACGGCTATACACTGTGTTCAGGCATCATATGTGAGGAGCTTAATGGTGATAAGTACTGCGCAGTAAAGCTTGACTCTGACGAACAGATGGAAATCGGTTATATATCAAGAAAGGGTGCCACGATAAGCACAATAGGACAGAAATACTTGGAGGAAATCTCTAAATCGAAGGCATTGTAAGATGATGTTGGGGTCACAAGGTCATTCACCCATATATGAGCAAGCTCATATGGGTTTAGACCTTTTGACCCTGATATCATAAAATAAAACTTAAATAATTGTAGTCTTGTTGACAAAGAGAAGAGATATTTTTATAATAAAAATATTGTGAACGGATTATTAATTAGAAAGAGAGTTATATTATAATATGAAAAAAGTTGAAGATGAGGCGATATGTACAGGCTTTACAGACATTCATAACCACATTCTTTTTGGGGTGGATGACGGTTCGCCGGATATAGATACAAGTCTTGAGATGTTAAGAATGGCATATGAGGATGGTACAAGAGATGTTATACTCACACCACATTTTCATCCTAAGAGAGGTATGGCACACTACAGCCAGATTGTAGAACACTATGAGATATTAGCAGATGCGGCTGAAAGGGAGTTTCCTGATATGGGTGTATATCTTGGAAGGGAGATATACTACAGGTCAGAGATACTTGATAACTTAGATAAGCTTGATGAAAAGACGATGTGCGGCTCTGACACAGTTCTTATAGAATTCTCGCCTAATGTTCAGGCGGAGAAGGTAAGAGGCGCAGTGCTTGATGTTGTTATGTCAGGCTATCATCCTATAGTTGCACACGTAGAAAGATATGTATGCACAGTCAAGGACTGGGATTATATATATGAGTTAAAGCAGCTTGGAGCTGATATACAGATTAATGCAGCTTCTGTCACAGGCGATAATGGCTGGGGCGTGCAGAGATGTGTCAAGGCACTTTTAAAAGACCATGTTGTGGATTATGTAGCTTCGGATGCACATGACACTACAACAAGAACACCACAGTTGCAGAAGTGCTATAAGTATATAGTAAAGAAATATGGTGTTGAATATGCCGACAGAATTATGAAGGCAGATGTTGTTGAGAAATTTAGCTGATTAGGATTAGAGCAATCCCGTATTATATGCGTTATGCATATGGTACGGGATTTTTTGGTTCTTTGTCAAGTGTGGCGATAAAGTTTTTTGTGCTGTTTGGTCTTTTATAAAAAAATTAAAATTAGTGGTTGACAGATTAGACATCAGGGAATATAATTCAATCATAAACACATTAAACATATAGGTTTATGGGAATAACAAAAAGGAACAGATTATAGGAGGATTAATAATATGAGTAATTATGTAGAAAGCGCAGCAGAATTAGTAGGAAAGACACCATTACTTAAGCTTAATGGTTATTCTAAGAAGGCAGGAGTTACAGATGCAAATATATTTGCAAAGCTTGAATATCTTAATCCAGCCGGTTCAGTTAAAGATAGAATTGCATTAGCAATGATTAACGATGCAGAAGAAAAGGGACTTTTAAAGCCGGGAGCTACAATCATCGAGCCAACAAGTGGTAACACAGGTATCGGTCTTGCTTCAATAGCAGCAGCTAAGGGATACAGAGCTATTCTTACACTTCCAGATACTATGTCAGTAGAAAGAAGAAATCTCTTAAAGGCTTATGGTGCAGAGCTTGTACTTACAGAAGGCGCTAAGGGTATGAAGGGTGCTATTGCAAAGGCAGAGGAGCTTAACAAGGAAATCGAAGGTTCAATCATCTTAGGTCAGTTTGATAATCCAGCTAACCCAGCAGCACACAAGGCTACAACAGGTCCAGAAATCTGGGAACAGCTAGACGGCAAGGTTGATATATTTGTAGCAGGTGTTGGTACAGGTGGAACTATCACAGGTATCGGTGAGTATCTTAAGTCACAGAACCCAGATGTTAAGATAGTAGCAGTAGAGCCAGTTACAAGCCCTGTTCTTTCAAAGGGAACAGCAGGTGCCCACAAAATTCAGGGTATCGGTGCCGGCTTCGTACCTAAGGTTCTTAACACAAAGGTATATGATGAAGTACTTCCTATTGAGAATGATGATGCATTTGAAGAAGGCAGAGCATTTGCAGTAAGCGAAGGTATCCTTGTAGGTATCTCTTCTGGTGCGGCATTAAAGGCAGCAGCTATCCTTGCTAAGAGACCAGAGAACAAGGGCAAGAATATCGTTGCACTTCTTCCAGACTCAGGTGACAGATATTTATCAACAGCTTTATTTGCTAATAACTAAGATATGGTTGAGAGATATTAAGATAGTGGATTGAATGTAAATAGAATAATTGAATATAGTGAGTTTGATATCTGGTAATTATTATGTGATTATTGGTATCGGGCTTGGTGATAAGCACCTGTGTGTGGATTGTATGTAAGAGTATGGTCTGTATGCGGGTGCTTTTTTGTTGTTCTGGTTCTTTTGGTTTTTGGGTTCTTTGTCAAGGACGGGAAGTGGTATTATGTAAAATTTTTTCAGGATTATATGTTTGTTTTGGGACTTTTTTAAGAGGGGTAGGAAGATACAGTTTTTCGAGAATAGGGGGAATTCTGTATTGGAAAATGACGGATTAAGACCTGTGACACTTGATATGAGTGAAGTGGAAATAATATCTTCTAGCGATAGCAGCACAACAATAAGTGACACTAATACTACAACAGAAGCCACAACTCCTAAGACAGGAGATAATAGTGACTTATATGTATGGTACATAATATTAGTTGCCGCAATATCTGTAAAATCACATATTCCGGATATTTTCCCTGATATATAAAAAATCAAAAATTTTGTTGCTATGATTTTTGCGATGTACTATAATACAGACTTAGTGAGTGCAGGGTAGATAAAGAGTAAATTAAATATAATCAGGTTAAGTTAATATATGGGGAATAGATAGAGGATTTATTAGAATATAGATTGATTTAAGGATTGGATGATTATGGAACATAGAGCAAAAAAACATATTGGGTATAAACTGCTTATATTACCATTAGCAGTGTTTGTTTGCAGTATAATCATATTATATGCTGTTGTCAGGAAAATGAATATAATGGATTATGAGCAGATAAGAACCAAGGCAAGTCTTAATGCTGTGACATATGCCAATCATATGATAAATGACCTTAATTCAGGAATTGGAATAACTAATTCAATAAAACAAATTCTTATTAGTGAGGATGGTGAGGTTGACAAGTTTAATGACGTTGCAAGCGATATGATGGCTGATTATGTCCAGAGTATTCAGCTGGCTCCAGCCGGTGTTGTTACTGACATATACCCGGAAGAAGGAAATAAAGCAGGTAAGATAGATTTAGTTAATGATGAAAAACGTGGAGCTATTGTCAGATATGGAATAGATAATGATATAGTTGTTATGCAGGGACCTTTTGCGCTTAATCAGGGAGACCTTGGAATAGCTATCCGCAATCCGGTTTATCTTTATGATGAAGATGGAGAACCATATTTCTGGGGTTTGACGATAGTTATAATCAAAGTACCGGAGATTTTTAATGATTCTGTAAGTGCACTTGAAGATTTTGGATATAATTACATTTTATCTAAGACAGAATCTCCTTTGTCATCGGATTATAAAGTGATAGAGGGTTCAAAACAAGAGCTATATGAGCCGGTATCATATAATTTTGAACTTGGTGGTTGTACATGGCAGCTTGATGTAACTCCAGTAAATGGCTGGAAAAACGATAACAAAATTATTTTTGTTATAATAGGCTGTTTTATTATAATTGTGCTGCTTGAAGTTCTTATTTTTGCATTTCTTAATATGCAGAAGCAAAGAGAAAAGTTTAAGGTGTTATCTTTAACAGACGGACTTACAGGAGTACTTAATAGAATTGGGTTTAATGAACAGCTTGAAAAATATTTAAATAATAATGAATCAAAGAAGTGCATAGGTATATTACTGGATGTGGATAATTTTAAGTTCATTAACGATGTGCATGGTCACGCTACAGGAGACCAGGTGCTTGTACAGCTTGCTAAGTCTATGAAAAAAGAATTTCCTAAAAATGCTGTTGTCGGACGAAATGGTGGCGATGAGTTCTGTGTGCTTTTAAGAGATTGTGGTGAGGATGAAGTAAAGCTGCTGATAGATAATTTCACAATGAAAAAAAGAACATTCCAGTGTGGAGGAAAAGAATATAAATATAGTATATCTTTAGGTTATGTGGAATATCCAACATATGCACAAAAGGGTTCAGAACTGTTAAGGTATGCGGATATGGCATTATATGAGGTCAAGCTGCGTGGAAAACACGGTTGTCTTCCTTATAGGGCAAGTTATCGAGGGGCAGATTCCAACCGTTCACAGTTAGGATTTAAACTGAATGATATATCAAATAATCTTCCGGGAGCTTTTTTTATATATAAGGCAGACAGGAACGATGAGCAGATATTATATGCTAATAATGAAATGATAAAACTTACAGGGTGTGATGATTTAGATGATTTCTATGAGTTTTCAGGAAAACATTTTAATGGTCTTGTTCATCCTGACGATTATGAGAAAGTAGAAAAGAAGATATGGGAACAGATATCATTTGAAAACAATCAGATAAATGATTATGTAAGCTACAGGCTGGCAGTTAAAAATAGTGGATACAGGAACGTTCTTGACTATGGCAGACTGGCACACAGCGAGAATTATGGAATGTTATTTTATGTGTTAGTTGTTGACTATGATTTTATTAATGCCTCAGATAACTTTGATTGAATTACAGCTAAACAGCATTTTCTGTAAAATTACATATTCTGAATATTTTTTCCTCTTGTTTTTATGTTGTATGGAATTTATTATAGACTTATACAAATGAGTTATGTATAAGTTGATTATATATATGATACAAACGCTGTACATTAGATATGTTTATAATTACAGCGTTTACAACAAATATTCTATAAACATAAAATACAGGAGGTTATTATGCTTTTTAAAAACCCAATTATTCCGGGATATAATCCTGACCCTAGTATATGCCGCGTTGGTGACGACTTTTATCTTGTAAACTCAACTTTCGAGTTCTTTCCGGGAGTTCCAATATATCACAGCAGAAATCTTGTAAACTGGGAGCTTAAGGGCTACTGCCTTGACAGACGTTCACAGCTGGAGCTTGAGGGCTGTCGTAATTCGGGCGGTATATATGCTCCAACGATACGTTTCCATAACGGTATGTTTTATATGATAACAACAAATGTAACAGATAAAGGGAACTTTGTGGTACACAGCGACAGCGTTGACGGCGACTGGTCAGAGCCTGCATGGATAGACCAGGGCGGAATAGACCCTTCATTATTCTGGGATGATGACGATAAATGTTACTATTGTTCAACTGGTATACTTGATGGTGTAAGGGGTATTGTTGCATTTGAGATTAATCCTATGACAGGCGAAATTCTGTCAGACAAGAAGCTTATAAGTGAAGGCTGTGGCGGACAGTGTGCCGAAGGACCTCACATTTATAAAAAAGACGGAATGTATTATCTTATGATAGCTGAGGGCGGAACGGAGTATGCCCACCGTGAGACTATACAGAGAGCAGAAAATGTATGGGGACCATATACGCCTTGTCCACATAATCCGATAATATCACACAAGGAGTATAAGAAGTCGGAAATTCAGGCGACAGGACACGCTGACCTTATAGAGGATGCTAATGGCAACTGGTGGCTTGTATTTCTTGGTATAAGAAGGTTCAGCCACGCGCTTCTTCACAATCTTGGACGTGAAACATTTCTGGCACCGGTAAAGTGGGAAGACGGCTGGCCGGTTGTCGGCTATAACGGAAATGGAACGATAGAGCTTGTTATGGATGCGCCTCTTCCGGGGCTTGATTATGAAGAAAGTAAGGCAAATATTCATACAGACGATAAGACAGGCAAGCCGATGCTGTATGCAGACCACAGTATAAGTATTGATTTTGCGGATGAGAAGCTTGATAAAAGACTACAGTTTACAAGAAATCCTGATATGTCGCATTATATATATGACAGTGCAGACAGAAAGCTGACACTTAAAGGCACAGACATATCACTTAATGAACCGGGCAAGTCGCCTACGATACTTTCTTTTAAGCAGCCGGAGTTTACAACAACACTCAAGGCAGTGGTTGATATAGGTGCAACAACCGCAAAGAGAGCAGGAATAGCAGCTTACTACAATAATGATTATCACTATGAAATATATATCGGAAATGATGATAATGGTAAGTATATCGGTTTTTATAAGCATATCCACGATATGGGGGCAGAGCTTATTCATATTCCTGTAAGCAAGGATGAGGAGAATATGAAGCTGCTTGTTAAGATAGATACTGACAGGGAAAAGTATACATTTTCATATGCGATAGCTGACACTGATAATCTGAATGCAAGGGTGGCTTTCAGACAGGCAGGTTCTGGGCTTAATGCGGGACTTAGCACAGAGGGCACAAGGACGATGACATTTACAGGAACACTGTTTTCGCTGTTTGCAGAGGATGGTGACGGAGTGTTTGATACGGGAGTGCAGCTTAGCATTAATCCAGATGAGGATTATAAGTTGTAGATGGAGTGGAAAGTCTTAGTGTGGAAAATAGATTTTTCACACGCGAGATTTGTGTCTGCGTGCACTTGACACAAATTCGTTATGTGCAAAAAACGTGCGCAAAAAAGAGGATTAAAATGCATCAAATAAATAGTTTTTTATAAAAATTTTAAAAGCAGGGGCAATATATGGGAAGAGAAAATATATCATATTCAAAAGAATATAAAGAACTTATTCCCTATAGGGAATATGGGCTTTTTGATGTGGCGTGGCACGATGGTATGTTTGCAGGAAACGGACATATAGGTGTGATTGAGTCGGGAGCACCGCTGAACGATAATCTTATATATCAGAATGTAGAGCTGGTTATGCCGTCAGATGAGCCAAGATATGTACCAGAGGAAGTGACAGCACAGCTTGACGAGGCAAGACAGGCGGTGCTTCATATGGATGATACGTGGAATATACATGACAGAAAGAGAACCAATATGTACTGTCATCATCCGGGACACCAGCTAAGAATTGAGATGTTAAAGATTGCGCATAACAGCGAAAGAAAGACGTTGTTTGAGGATATTGACGTAACGGATTATAAGAGATATACAGATCTTGAACACAGTGTTATAGTTACTAGTTTTAAGGCAGATGGCGCTGATATAGAAAGAAAGACATTTGTGCCTAAGCAGGATGTCATAGTAACAGTAATAACGGGCATAAAAGACTTTGGAATTAAGCTTTTTATAGAGGATTTTGAGTCGATACATAAGTTTGGTACGGGCAAGAATAACACGCTTACTTCTGAAAGAAAGATGAAGTATTCACGTTTTATAAAAGATAATATGATTGGAACAGTCGTGCATTATCCATCATTTAAGGGGAGTGAGCTGGCTGACGGAGGTTTTGCGGGAGTTACAAAGGTGTTTGTCGGTGACGGACGTATACAGACATTTGACAGGATGAAGAGCGATATGGCATATACGTGCATAGATGACGGCGCACCTGTGCTTAAGGTAACTGACACCAACGAGCTTGTGCTTGTGACTTATCTTGACTGGGCATATATGTGCGAGGATATAAGACGGACAGATAATGTCATTGATGAATATGCTATTGTCAGAAAATGTGTCAGTAAAATAGAGAGTGTTACAGGCGCAGACAGCACTTATTTTTCTTATAAAGACCTTTTAAATGAGCATATGAAAAAAGCGGCTGACAGATATAACCGTGTTTCTTTAAGCTTAAGGGATAAAGCTGATGACACATCACTGACAGGTGATGTAAGTAACGAGGAACTGTTAGAAAGACAGAAGGACGAAAAAGATATAATACCTGAGCTGCTTGAAAGAATATATAATAATGCGAGATATGCAATGCTTTCAAGTGCCGGATATACAGCGCCAAGGCTTAATGCAGCCGGTGTCGGGGAGTGGAACCTTTCTTGGCGCAATGCCTACACTATGGATGCCAATGTCAATATTCAGGTGTCAGGTATGAACAGCGGCAATATGTATGAGGCGGCTGTTGGCTATATATGGTTTGTGCTAAAGCAGCTTCCTGACTGGGAGAATAATGCTGCGATGGTGTATGGAATGAAGGATGCGCTGCTGACTCCGGTCAATACTGACGGACACAGGGCTATGATGGTTGAGTATGACATTAATTATCCGTTCCAGTACTGGAATACAGGCGCAAGCTGGATGACACTTCCGATAGCAGAATTTCTTGACTGTTATGGCAATTCAATAATAACAACTAAGGATGAAGATATTATTAAAATGTATAAAAAAGATACATTTGATATAAAGAAAGATATATATGTTCCTCTTGTGAGAAAGACTTATAACTTCTGGAAACAGCTATGTACACCGGAGTATTACACAGACTGCAATGGTAATGCGTGCTGCACAAAGGACAAAAAGGCTCTTAAGGAAGGTGAGAAGTATCTTATAATACCTTCGTTTTCACCAGAAAATAAACCACTTGATTATCACAGTGCAATAACTGCCAATGCTGCTATGGATATATCGGCGGCAAGGGATATAGTCGGTATGTATATTGATATGGAAAATGAGCTTAAAGAGGAGGGCTATAAAACAAAAGTAGCAGAAGCACTTGAACTTAAAGACAGATTGCCTGACTTTAAGTTTGACGAGAGTGGTGCTATATGCGAGTGGTCTATGAAGGAGTATAAGGAGAATAATGCACACAGGCATATAAGCCATTTATACTGTGCATGGCCGGCTTATCAGACACAGCATAATGAGGCTCTGGCAGATGCGTGCAGACAGGCTATAGTAAACCGTAACCGTGAGAATACAGGAAAGGATGACACTGCTTCACACGGCTGGATACATAAGGCGCTTGTTGAGACAAGACTTAAGAATTCAGAAGCGGTATATGACATTCTTAATCTTCTGGTACACAGTGATATATTCTATTCTTCGCTGTTTACTGACCATAATACTAACAGGGCGAAGGGTGTTGCCTGCACTGACACATTATATGGAATAACAGGCATAATAAACGAAGCACTTGTGTACTCTGACAGGAGTACTATAGAACTGCTGCCAGCACTAAGCTGTAAGTTCCCACAGGGGAAAATATGCGGTATTATGACAAGGGCTGGAGTGTGTATAGATGAGCTTGAGTGGAACAGAGAAGGAAAGCTTATAAATATTAAGATGACGGCACTCCGCGATACACATTTCCAGCTTGTTCTGGGAAATGCGGCTGCAGATATGCTTGAAATAAGTGATGAGGACAGGAGAAGGTTTAATAGAGATATTGAGCTTAAGAAGGGAGAGCAGTGCATTAGCTTTCCCTAAGATAATTATGAAGGTATAATAATAAACATAAGGGTCTGTATGCAAAGCAGATAAAGAGCATTTCTGGTTATAAACTTTACTTGTGGAAGGTTTAGAAACGAAAAAAAGATGGGATGCACCAGCTTATAATAAGCCGTAGCACCCCATCTTTTTTTATATAGAACACACGTTATATCTTTGTTTTAACGAATTTAATCATATGGTTCTGTGGGTAATTCAATTCTCCTATGCAGAGGACACGGAAGTACAGTACCTGTTACACTTCGTTATGCACCGTATCAATAAGTGAATGCATTCTATCAGATATACTGTTAAGAATTTGCATATTAGCCTCCTCATTGGCATTAGTTTCCTCAGCGTGTGCTGAAAGCTGTTGTGAAACAGCGGAAATAGTCTGGATGGAGTCATTGATTACCTGATTAGCATCCTTAAGCTCGTGTACACTTGATGAAAGCTTTGTTACGTTATCACGCACAATATATGTATTACTCTGGATATTATCAAAACTTCTTGCTGTGTTTTCTGTTGATGTCTTTTCTTCATTAATACCATCAATCATCTTATATATAACACTTACGACCTCTTCAATAGCCTGTGCCATATTCTGTATAAGCTTTGTTATGTTCTCAGTAGCACCTGCTGTCTGTGTAGCCATCTTAGATATCTCAGAAGCAACAACAGAGAATCCCTTGCCTGCTTCACCAGCTCTTGCAGCTTCGATACTTGCATTAAGGGCAAGCAGTTCAGTCTGCGATGCAATTTCTTCAATCATAGATATAATAGAGTGCATTTCTGTGATATGGCTGTTAAGGTTAGAGAGCTTATCAGCTACGTCCTTACCATTCCTTACAGATATGTCAACAGTTTCAACAAGCTGTTCAATATCAGCACTTCCCTGTGAAAGAATTTCAAGGGTCTTTGACATACTTTCAGAGATTTCACTTGAAGCATCATCAACAAGAGTAACCTTCTGATGAATGACTTCTGTCTGTTCTAACTGGTTCTGCACGGCATCGGCTGTATCAGAAGCACCATTTGCAACTTCGCCCATTGTAGCCTGTGTTGCTTTTGATGCTGTACTTAACTTTTCAAGGTCAGTGTATATCTCAGATATGCCGTTCTGTAAAGTTGCAGACATTTCAGAGATTTCATGAAGAAGCTCTTCGCTCTTCTCCTTGGCCTCAGATATGTTATCAACCTTCTGCTGTGCATTGGCTTTGGTTGTTAATGCAAGCACGCAGGCGTATACACCTGTTATAACTACGGTTGTAATCTGTATGGCAGCAACATTAGTACCAAGGTATCCATAGCCGCCTGTCTTAGCGCCTAATATAACGGCGATGATACTTTCAAGGATAACACCGAAGTTGACAAGAAACATAAGCCGGAATTCGTTATATAATGAAACTACGAATATCATAGGCAGTGCAAATGTAAACATGGCAATACTTGATGATGTAAATAATGCAAATGTATAAAAAACGGCATAACCGATTGGAACAAGATGCTTGATAGCGTAATTCTCATGGTTCCTGCTCCATGTTATGAATTCAGCAATCACGGGCACAATTCCGATAATGGAAATAATAACAGCACTGGTAATTCCGGTACCACTCCTGAAAGCCTGTGCCAGTATCATAATATCCATTATAACAACCTCAATAAGGTGTGCATACATTGCAACCCGGTTGTTACGTTCCATTTCAGAGCTGCTTTTAGTTTTAATAGCCATATTATTCCTCCTATATGTATAAAAATGTTTTTTTATGAAAGCAGTTGTAATAGCTGCTCTGTACAATTACATAGTTATATAAAATACTGTTACGTGGTTACATACTTAATTGGTATTGCAAGGATTACCCTTAATCCCTGCATATAAATATGTAATAATCCCTAAAGCATAAAGATTATACTATATAGGAAAAAAACTTTCAATTCCTCATCTAGTACCAAAGTTCTATTTTGTAAAATATATTCCATAATATGGAAGATATTTTACAAAATTGAGGAAATTTTTCCAATATTTATATGTTATCTGGATTAGTATGCTGGTAGTAGTAGAAGAATTGCTAAATGAGATTTTTGACCATAAAATTATAATGTGATAAAATAATATTAAAGGATTGCATAGCAGTCCTTGTACATCATTAAGGAACAAAGGATAGTTATAAAAATGGAGATTTAGGTTATGAATGTATACTTAGCAGGTGATTCTATAGTTCAGGACTATACCGATGAGGAGTTTATAGCAGGCTGGGGACAGTATCTGCCATATTATATAGCTTCTGGTAACAATGTTATTAATTATGCAAAGGGTGGAAGAAGCTCAAGGCTGTTTATTAATGAAGGGCGTTTTGATGAGCTTGACAGGCATATAGGTAAAGGAGATTATCTTCTTATAGAGTTCTGCCATAATGATGATGCATCCAAAGGCTATAAGACGATGTTTAACAGGCTTGTGGAGCTTGGAGAGCCGGACGAAGATGGAAGATATCCGGTTATTCCGGGCGAGAGAATGAGTAAGGATTATATACCAGAAGAATATATACATGCACTTATGGAGGATGACTCTATTAGGGACAAAGAAGCTGTTATAAGAAGTGTTGAGGCAGTTAATAATTCTTATCCGGGTGATACTTATTATCCTTATTCAAAGGATGCTACAATGGGAAGTTATAAGTGGTTTATCAAGCAGTATATTGATATGGCAAGAGAGCATAGTGCAATACCTGTGCTTGTGACAGCACCGGCACGTACACAGTTTACGCCTGACGGAAAGATAGAGGATGGCTGTGGGCTTCACGGTGGCGACAATTTTTCGTATATAAGGGCGATGAAGCAGATAGGTGAAGAGACACATACGGTTGTATTAGATTTATTTTCTTATTCTGTGGGCTTGTTTGAAGCCATAGGACGTGATAATATTCATAAGTATACTTCTATTAAAGTGGGTGTCAATAAGGGTGTGTGGCCGGATGATTTTATTAAAGAATTGAATAAACCGGACACAGTATCAGAGAATACTCATTTTAATAAGTATGGTGCATGGCTGCTTACGAAGGGGCTTGTGAAGCTTATTAATGAATGTGAGGATAAGCAGATACAGGGATTGAAAAATGTTATAAAAGACAGCGCATTTGCGGTTAAATCACCAGTAATGTGCGTAAGCAATGAGCCGTGCCAGACCAAAGAATAACAAAGTGCTGTGCTAGCATAAAGCATTTTGTTATTCTTTGGTCAGATAGGGCGAAAGCCCGACAGTCTGGAAAAATAAAATAATAGTGAAATATGCTAAAAGTCAGGAGAAAAGAATATAATGAGAAGACGAATGTCAAGAAAAGAGCGAGCAAGAAGACGAAGAATAATAACAATAACGGTAACTGCTGTTGTAGCAGTTGTAATAATAGTGGCAGCGGCACTTCTTATAAAGAGCTGCGCAGGTAAGAAGAATACTGATGCGTCAGATAATAATGCAATAAGTGAAACAACACAGAATGTTAATAATAATTCTAACAACAGTGTATCATCTACACAGGCAGAAAGTACAGAAAATAAGAGTACAGAGGCTGCAACAGACAATGCTTCTGATGGTAAGGAGAAGACATCAAAGGGCTTTACTATTGAAACAAGAAACGGTGCAACTTATATAGACGGATATCTTATAGCTAATAAAACATATGCACTTCCAAGCACATTTATACCTGAAAACCCTGAAGTGCCTGTAACAGAGGCAAGAAGTAATACAAGCCTTGATAAAGACCTTATGACAGCATTCAGAAAAATGCAGGCAGATGCAACAGCGAAGGGACTTAACATATATATTGCCAGCGGATACCGTTCATATGATTATCAGGTTTCACTGTACAACAGATATGTTGCCAATGACGGAAAAACGGCAGCAGATACATATTCTTCAAGACCAGGTAACTCTGAACACCAGACAGGATTGTGCTTTGACCTTAACTCTATAGAGGATAGTTTCCAGTATACTAATGAGGGTAAGTGGATTAACGATAACTGCTATAAGTATGGTTTTTGTATAAGATTTCCTAAAGGAAAGGATGCCTATACAGGCTATCAGTATGAGTCATGGCATTTAAGATATGTCGGAGAAGAGCTTGCAGAAAAGTTATACAATAATGGTGACTGGATATCTCTTGAAGAATACTTTGGAATAACATCAGAATATCCTAATTAATGATTACAGGATAGACCTGTTAAGAAGGGCAAAATAAGATAGGGCAGATAAAAACTCCCGGACAGATAATGTAATTAACATTAATATGTCTGGGAGTTATTGTTTTATAGGCACCACTCAGTTGGTAGCATGCTACTGGATAGTAACCTCCTCTATAGTTGTAATAGAGCCCATAGTAGGAACTCTGTACAATGATGACTGGTCAGTATAGTATGAGAAGAAAGTATAATGCTCAGTACAGTGTATGCCTGATATTTCACCGACAGCAACATACTCTACCTGTGTGCCATCAATATTCATACGGTAAAGACCAGCTTTGTCGCCGCCTTCAACCTGGAAGAACACCTTGTTTCCGTATACATTATAATTGATAATCTTACCAGATTCAGGAGCATATAACAGCTCAAGAGTCTGGTTGGATGTGTTATATCTTACAAGAGAATAATTCTTTGATAAGTCAATATAATAAGCATAGCCGCCTACCATAGAGGCAAGATATGAGTTACAGCTATAGAAGTCTGATATACTGTTGGTCTTTGCATCCATAGATAAAATGTGGTGCTTGTTTTCAGGGTCAGAGAAATATAACTTTCCGCCTGATACGCTGGCAGGAAGGTAAGCAGTATCGCTAATCTTAGCTTCCTTCTTTCCATCAATACCTACTCTGTAGAAGGTAAGTGCTGTTTCGTCATCATAGTGCTGGTAGAATATCGTATTGCCAGAAAGAGCAACAGAACCAGAAAGGTCATTATATAGAATTTTCTCATTACCTCCATCAAGGTCACATCTGTACAGTCCAAAAAGCTGCCCCCTGAATACCATACCTACAGTACTTTTATTAAAGTTATTCTTAGCGTAGTATATGTATTTTCCACATACATTAATATATGCAACGCTGTCTTCATTGAGCTTTTTAATGTCAGTGCAGTCAGAATTCATAACATACAGCCTGTTGTAATCGTTAGGGTTGGCAAAATATATTTTTCCGTCATATTCACAGAAAAGCCCGCCGTTAAGAAGATTGCCGGAAGTATTACCTACAGCATTATCATTATTCATGGTAGTCCTGCTATGCTGGTAATTAAAAAAGACACCGATGCCAATCCCGGATATTGCCAGTATTATTAATATTATTGCTATTACTTTTTTCATAAGCGCCTCCGATATCTGATTAGGTATATAAATATATTTTCATCAAAAAAGCATATTTATGTACGAGATGCAATTAACTAATTACATATTACAAAAAATATGATACAATATCAATGGTTTTATCAATTTAAAGCGATAGAAATAATAAATATACAGTAAATTATTAGTGAGGTAACAGGATGTTAGATTTAGGTGAGATAAGAAAAGAAATAGACGGGATAGATAAGCAGCTTGTTGAGCTTTTTGAGCAAAGAATGAAGCTTACAAAGGAGGTTGCCGAGTACAAGATACAGACAGGCAAGAAAGTGCTTGATACAGATAGAGAGAGGGCAAAGCTTGAAGCTGTCACAAGTCTTGTAAAGAATAAAGAGAATATTCATGCAATAGATGACCTTTTCTCACAGATAATGGCTAACTCACGTAAGGGACAGTACCAGCTTCTTGAAGCTATGGGACAGACTTTAAGGCAGCCTTATGAGGCTATAGATGAGATAAAAAAGGACGGAGTAAAGATTGTATATCAGGGAATTCCGGGTGCTTATACACAGGAGGCAGCCTGCAACTTTTTTGGTGAGGATAGTGATAACTACGGCGTTCCTACATGGCGTGATGTTATGGAGGATGTAAAGTCAGGTAAGGCTGACTACGGAGTACTTCCTATAGAGAATTCAACAACAGGAAGTGTTGTGGGGGTATATGACCTTTTACAGGAGTACAATAACTACATAATTGCTGAAACTTATGTTAATATCGACCATGTTCTTGTAGGACTTCCGGGTGCGGATATCAATAATGTCACAACTGTATATTCACATCCACAGGGTATTATGCAGTGCGACAGATTTCTTAATACACATAAGGAATGGCAGAGAATACATCAGGCTAATACAGCTATGGCTGCAAAGATGCTTCTTAGTGAAAATGATAAGACACACGTTGCCATATCAAGTAAAAAGGCAGCTAAGATATATGGACTTGAGGTATTAAAGACAGGTATTGCAGACCTTTCCAACAATACAACAAAGTTTGTTATAATAACTAATTCGCGTAAGTTCCTTAAAAATGCTAATAAGACAAGCATAGTATTTGAAACTGCCAATGAAGCAGGAACTCTTTATAATCTTTTAAGCCATATTATATATAATGGTCTTAATATGTATAAGATAGAGTCAAGACCTAGTGAGTCGAAGCAGTGGGATTATAAGTTCTTCGTGGATTTTGAGGGCAATATTGATGACCCAAGAGTCATGAATGCCTTGAGAGGAATAGAGGAGGAAGCTAAGTCAATTAAGTTGTTGGGTAATTATTAAGGTGTTAGAGGATTATGTAGATTATGAAGTAATAGAGTAATCCCCTGATATCATTTTATAGTGTGGGTGTTAGAAGTTTTCTTTGACACCCGCATTTTTTTATATTATAATGACAATAGAACATAAGTTCTGTTTGCGGCGTTATTCTATTAAAGAGAGGGGTTAGCTTATGAAGTTGTTACATATAGGAGATTTACATCTTGGAAAGTCGCTGGGGGAGTTTGACCTTAGTGAAGACCAGAAGTATATATTAGACCAGATACTTAAGATAGCTGAAGAAAGTAAGGTTGATGCGGTGCTAATAGCAGGGGATGTTTATGATAAGGCTATGCCAAGTGAGGCGGCTACGAAGCTGCTGGATTATTTCTTGAGCAGATTGTCATGTATGGGTGTTGATACATTTGTAATAAGCGGCAATCATGACTCAGATGACAGACTGAATTATGGAAGCAGTCTGTTTGAAAGCAACAGAATATATATATCATCGGTTTTTGACGGAACTATGCATAAGAGGACTATACAGGATGAATATGGTGATGTTGATGTGTATATGCTGCCATTTATCAAGGCTTCGCAGGTGAAGCATTACTATAAGGAGGAGAAGATAGACTCCTATGAGGATGCGGTAAGGACTGTTATAGAGCATACAGATATAGATGAGGATCGTAGAAATGTACTTATTGCGCACCAGTTTGTGGCAGGAAGGACAGACGATGAGAGCACTGACCCGGTGCCGGGCGGTTCTGAGGGAGTGACGGTTAAAAGTGTCGGACTTGTTGAAAAGATAGGTTATGACTGTTTTGACAAGTTTGATTATGTGGCACTTGGACATATACATTCGCCACAGAGAGTCGGAAGGGATGAGGTGAGATATTCAGGTTCGCCGCTTAAGTACTCACTCAGTGAGGTGAATAATACAAAGTCAGTTACTGTTGTTACGCTGACTGCAAAGAATAATAAGAAAAATGTGGAGATAGAGCTTGTAGAACTCAAGCCTGTGCGTGACTTAAGGCATATTAAGGGAAAGCTGGATACACTTCTTGATAGGAAATATATCGATAATCAGAATGATTTTATGTATGTCACACTTACTGATGAAAATGTGATTAATGATGCAATGGGTATAATCCAGCAGATATATCCGAACACAGTAAAGATTGATTATGATAATTCACATACGAAGTATATAGAGCAGAGCGATATTTCACATATAGCAGAGGATAAGAATTTCACAGAGCTTATAGAGGACTTTTACAGGCAGATGTATGGAACGGATATGAGTGATGAGGAGATGAAGCTTATGAATGAGGTTGCAAAGGAGGCCGGTGTAATATGAAACCAGTAAAGCTGATAGTAAGTGCCTTCGGGCCATATGCGGATACAATGCCGGAGATAGAATTTGACAGGTTTGAGGATAAGGGGCTGTTTCTTATATCAGGAGATACAGGTGCAGGAAAGACAACACTTTTTGATGCCATAAGCTTTGCGTTATATGGAACTTCAAGCGGAACTTACAGGGATACAAAGAATTTAAGAAGTGAGTATGCAAAGGACGGAACAGAAAGCTTTGTCGATTTCTACTTTACACATCAGGGTGCAGACTATCATATAAAAAGATATCCTGCGTATGAAAGAAAGAAACAGCGCGGACAGGGTGTCGTTCTCGAAAAGGAAAAGGCTATATTATATTGTGGAAATAATACGCCGATAGAGGGTATCCAGCAGGTGAACAGTGCTGTAAAAGAGCTTTTACATATAGATGACAGGCAGTTTAAGCAGATAGCTATGATAGCACAGGGCGAGTTCTGGTCGCTTCTTAATGCAAAGACTGAACAGCGTACAGAGATACTGCGTACAATATTCCAGACGAGCGGATATAAGAGCATAGAATATAAGCTTAAGGACAGGCTGGATAGAAGCTATAAGGAAAGAACGGGCAATGAGATGAGCATTATCCAGTATTTCTGTGATGTTATGGCGGATGATAAGGTTGTGGAAAATGTTGAGCAGTCAGACGGTCTGTTGGAACAATCTTTGATGACAGATTATAATAGCGGTAAGAATATTGTGATGTCTGATAGTATTTTGGAACAGCATTTAGTGGCAGGCGATAATGGAGTTGAAAATATACCGGAAAGCTTAGAAAAAGCATTATTAGAAAAGCCGTTATATGAGGAACTTGAAGAACTAAAAAAAAGGGCACTAGAGTCCAATAGTGCGTGGAATGTTGATGAAATGCTGGATATTATTGAGCGCATTATCACTTCTGATAAAGAAAAAAAGTTACAGGTAAAGTCAGCGTTAAGTAACGCTGAAAAAGAACTTGAGGAGAATAAAAAGAAGCTGGCACTTGCCAATACAAACAATGAATTTATAGACAGGCTTAATAAGCTTGAAGCTATAAAAGAAGAACTTGATGGCGAGCGTGAAGATATGCAAAGGCTTGAAGAGCTTAACAGCAGACAAAAAAGTGCAACCAGAGTGGTTTATCCGGTTTATAAGCTATGGGATAATAAGCTTAAAGATATAAGCAATACAAGCCGTAAGATAGAAGAAAAACAGGAAGAATTAAAGGCAGCAAAGGATAATGCAGCTAAGGCAGAGAGTGCGCGTAGTAAAGCTGACAGACAGAATGAATATGCACAGCAGCTTATTAAAAAGGCTGATAAGCTTGGTGAGGAAGAAGATAATTATCAGTTAAAGGACAGGCTTACTATAGAGCTTAAAGAGCTTTATAAAAAACAGCAGAAGACAGAAGATAAGGAGAGCGAGCTTAAAGAAAAGAAGCAGAAGGCAGATGCATTTGTAGAAGAATTAAAAGAAGAGATTGCCAGACTAAAGCAGAAGCCGGAGGAATATGCAGCGGCAAAAGCAGCTAAAGACAAGCTTAAAGAACTGGATATTAAGATTGATACACTTCTTGGCGCACGTCTTGAAGAAAGAAATAGTTATTGTGGTCAGTTATCTAAGAAACAGCAGATATTCATAGATGTGCGTGATAAGTATGATAAGGTGGAGAGTAACAGAAAGCAGGCTGAAAGAGTACTTGAAAACTGCAGGGCTGGACTTCTTGCACTAAAGCTTAAAGAGGGTGAAAAGTGTCCGGTATGCGGCTCAACACATCATCCGGAGCCTGCCGGACTTTCTGACAAGTCTGTGACAGAGGAAAAAGTAGAGAAGCTAAAAAAGACAGAAGCAGACTGGCTTAATAAAAAGACAGAGGCATATGCAGATGTTGAGAAAGCTAAGACAGCACTGGAGCAGGCAGAAATAAGGCTTAATGATGATGTCAGAGGTTGTATTAAAGATTGTATACAGGCGTTGCAGAAACATTTGCAGGAGAATACAGGAAATTCGCAGGCAGAGAGTCTGGATATGACTGATGTGTTTTGTGATAAGGCAGAAAGTCAGGATATGACTGACGTATCTGGTGGTAATAAGATTGATAGTCAGGATATGGCTGACATGGATGGTAATAAGACTGAGAGTCTGGATGAGCAGGTGGCTAAATTAACTTGTATAGCGAAGGTTGTAAAGGATAGACTTGTAAGTATTACTGGTGTTGAGAGCTCATTGAAAAAAGAATGTGACAGGCTTAAAAAGGCAGAAGATAATATGCAGAAGGCTTCAGGAAAGGATATGGAGGAGCTGGAGAACAGTATAAGTAAGCTTTTAGAGGAAAAGCAGTCTGACAGCATTAAGATAACTGAGAAAGAAGTGTCTCTTAAGGGTATAGGAAAGTTAAGCTTTGATAGCTGGGATGAAGCTAAAAAAGCAATAGATGACATATCCAATGAGGCGAAGGCTATTCTTGATGCCATAAGTAAGGCGGAGGACGATAAGAAAAAGGCAGATGAACGTCTGGCTGGCATAAAGGCGGCACTTAATACGTTAAAGGATAGTCTTGCTGTAGGAAACAGTGAAAGGGAAGAACTTAAAAAGCAGCTTGATGAGGCTGTGAGAAAAGAACAGTTTGAAAGTGTTGATGAGATGCTTGAGTATGTGATTACAGAAGAACGCTTGTCAGATAATGAGGTACAGATACACGAATATAAGCAGAAGGTTTTAACGAATGAGGCAAGGCTGAAAGAAGCAGACAGGGATGCAAAGGGCAGAAAATGGATTGATGCAGATAGTCTTAAAGAGCTTTGCAGGCAGCAGGATACGGCGGTAAGAGAATTAAGAGACAGGCAGAATATCATAAATAACCGTCTTGATAATAACAAGGATAAACATAACAATATTCTTAAAAAGAAGTCTTTATACGAAAAGGCAAGGCAGGAGAATAATGTATGTAAAAGGTTATATGATTTGGTAAAGGGTCAGACTGGTAACGGAAAGATTACGTTAGAGCAGTATATACAGGCGGCAGGATTTGACAGGATAATAATGGCTGCTAACAGGAGGCTGCTTCCTATGAGTGATGGTCAGTTTGAGCTGTACAGGCAGGAGGAGTCGCTTGGAAAGAAAAGCAATACATTCCTTGACCTTGAGGTGCTTGATAATTATACAGGACATAGAAGACCCGTAGGCAATCTTTCAGGAGGTGAGAGCTTTAAGGCGTCATTGAGTCTTGCACTTGGTTTGTCTGATACTGTGTCTTCTAATCTTGGCGGAATACAGATGGATGCGCTGTTTATAGATGAAGGCTTTGGAACTCTTGATAAAAAGTCTATAGATAATGCTATGGATATTCTTATGAATCTGTCAGGGAAGAATAAGCTGGTTGGAATTATAAGCCACAGGGAAGAATTAAAGGAAAATATACCGCAGCAGATTAGGATAACCAAAACGAAGGATGGAAGCAGGATTGATGTGGAGACTGGGATGTAGTGGTTTAAACATAAGAATATACATCTGGATTCTATATTTTATATT
>ERZ791575.223-NODE-223-length-30092-cov-11.355628_pt1 | contig 30092 bp, 19 predicted proteins | sample MGYA00509970_ERZ791575 | MGnify/ENA primary metagenome ERZ791575 (study PRJEB30046, sample SAMN00791935) | human gut metagenome | study: EMG produced TPA metagenomics assembly of the A metagenome-wide association study of gut microbiota in type 2... | reverse complement strand
TGTTGCTCAGGTACTTAAAAAAAATATTTTATAATAGTGTTGCGGAATTAAGGTAGCATGACAATCCGCGCTCCGTACTGAACCATAGATGACCCTCCGCATCCTCCAGTATACCGTGTACTACATTATCCGGAAGTCCCTGATTTACGGAAAGATGACGCAGCTCTTTCTTCTGCTCGTTGAAACAATAGACTCCGTTACGGGTTCCTATCCAGAAAGTCCCGTCCGCTCCCTCATGAATCACATTGACCGAGGTATATTCCAGCCCTTTGCCCACCGGTAAAGCCAGACAAACCGACAAGACATCACCTTTCCGTTCATACACACGTACCCCTTCCTGCGTGCCAATCCATATACGGCTGCGCGAATCACGAAACAAAGTGATAATGCGCTTCTCAAGCAACCTGCCGTCTGAAAATGACAGCCGGCGGAATTTACCCGTGCCGGGAACAAAAGCCACCATACTTCCGGTTACAGCTCCTAAAAGCAGTTCTCCGTCTGTTTCTGGAAGAATGCCATAAAAACCTCTTCCCGTCTGCAAGCCTTCCTCCGGCAAAAAGCTAAGGATACGTCCCGTCTTCAAATCAAGTACATTCAGCCCACCCGAAGCGTGAGCTCCCACATACACTCTCTTCGCTTGCTCATCTACATAAATCACCTTGACGTCGTTCGACAACAGTCCGTCTGCCACCGTATAAGAAGTAAACCATTCTTTTCCGAGGTCATACCGGTTTAATCCCCCATTGTTCGTTCCAATCCAGATAGTTCGTTCATCATCCTCCACGATACAGCTCACCACATTATCATTCAGCGAATTATGATAAGGCACGTTCCGAATGTTATGAAAACGCTGACGAAGCGGATGATAATAATTCAGCCCACCAAAATAAGTCCCTATCCACATACCTCCCTGCGTATCCTTATACAGGCTCCGGACAGAGGTCTGCGACAAGCTTCCCTCTTTCATCGGGTTACTGTCATATACCACGAAACGGTCTGTTTTTTCGTCGTACACATTCAGTGAAGTCAATGTCCCCACCCACAGATTTCCTGACATATCCAAAGCCAGCGAACGAATGTAATTGGAGCTCAGTCCCCTTCGTCCGTCCTTGTATTTTCTACATTCTCCTGTCACCGGATTCAGACAGTACAGTCCCTCTCCTTCCGTGCCTACCCACAAGCGGTTATCCTTTTCCTTCAGAATTGCCAGTATGAGCGACAAGCTGTAGTCTCCCGTGAAAAGAGTACGTACCACTTCTTCTTTCAATGAATAGACAAACAGGCCCTGGTAAGAGCCTATATATACTTCATCCCCGTATCTGGCCAATGTTCTGGGACGTATTTTCTGTAATTCCGTCGGAATCTGTGAGCTGTTAAACACGCCGTTGCGACTGTCAAAATGCATCAGTCCGGCATCTGTAGCCACCAGCAAATTCCCTTCCTCCAGGCAAGCCACATCCAGCACTTGCTGTTTCTTCCCTTCGCACACACACGAATAATTATAGAAGATGTCCAGTTCAGGATTATATAAAGACAGTCCGGCTCCCGTTCCAATCCATATTTTTCCAGACTCATCCAATGCCAAGGAACGGATGACATCACTGGAAATGCTCGACGTATCGGCATCGTTGTGATGATAAACCGTGAAATCGTAACCGTCATAACGGTTTAATCCGTTATGAGTTGCAATCCACATGTTTTCCCGCTTATCCTGAATAATGTCTACCACCGTACTTTGAGAAAGCCCCTGCTCCAGCCCGATATGGAAGAAGTTGATTCTATCTGCAGCCCTCAGTCCGGCCATCGTCAGCAAAAAAACAATCAAGGAAATAATGATTCTCATAGTTTTACTTCTTATATTTACAGATACAAAAATAAGCGTTTCGCTCATCCCGAAAGGTCATTTCTGTGGAATATATTATCAAATCTGTCTCATTTTCCATGAAAAACACGGATTTGGTATATTTTAAAACAGAAACGAAAGTCCGTACACTTAGGTAGAAGCTATTTTTGCAAACACATCTAAAACCTAAACAGTAGTTATCAAAATGAAAAAACACTCTTTACTTATTCATGGAATGGCATTTATCCTATGCCTCTCCATCTTGTACGGACCGGATAAAATCCAGGCACAAAAAACATCTCTTGTGCGAGTACATGAGAATGTGCGCGAAACTCCTTATCCGCAGAAAGAGCATCAGGTGTACATAAACCCTACTCCCCTGCTTGTTCCCAAAAGCATGAAAACGGAGGCACTGATACAATTTGAGTTAAGTAATGACTCCACTTTTCCTGCCGGAAAAACAATGACAGACACTCCGAAGCCGTGGCTGATGTTCAACCCTCACCGCATACTGGAAAAAGGTACCTGGTACTGGCGAGTTCGCTCCGTGACAGACAAGGGAGAGAAAAAAGCATGGAACCCAGTCTGGAAGTTCCAGATAAGCGGAGAAGAACCTCAGTTTGTAACACCTTCTTTCCAGGCTTTTTTCCAAAACCTGCCTAAGGGGTATCCGCGCTTATATTGCTTTTTAGAGAAGGACCTGAAAACTGCTCCTCAGCGAATCACATCACATCCCGAATACAAGGACATGACAAGCCGTGCGGCCACTGCCATGAAATCAAATTTCGATACTGACCCAAATGTGTATCGCTACATCCGCAAATATAATCCATACGTCGCATGGCTTCAGACTGCCTGGCTGCTAACTCGCGACACACAATACGCACAGAAAATGGTATCCTACACCCGCCATCTGCTCCGTACAAAACCCGACAAGGCACTATGGAAGGATGACTTCTATTCCGGCGAACTGATTGAAAGCCTGCTGTATGCGTACGATTCCTGTCATGACCTGTTTACTCCACAGGAGCTCCGGCAGATGGAACAAATGATTTTCGAAGTAGCCAAAGGCCATCACATGGTACAACGTTCCGGCAATGAAGAGACGCACATCTTCAACAACCACTACTGGCAGCACTGCTTCCGTCAGATGCTGCAAATTGGCCTGATGTTTGCCGACCGGAATGAAACGGCACGCGAAATGCTGGAATACTGCTATGAGGTATGGACAGCACGTGCTCCGGCATCGGGCTTCAACCGCGACGGAGAATGGCATAACGGCACAGGATACTTCACTGCGAATACGCATACATTGTATTATGTACCCAGCTTGTTCTCTTACCTCACAGGCACAGACTTCTTGAAACACCCGTGGTATCAGAATGCCGGAAAAGCCTTACTCTACACCTTCCCTGTAGGCACCATGAGCGCCGGATTCGGCGACGGGAACGAACGTCAGCCGGTACCCGACCGCCAGCGCCTGGCCTTTGCCGATTTTCTGGCCCGCGAAACAGGCAATCCGTATGCAGCCTGGTACGTCAACCACTGCCAAAGAGACCTGAGAAGAGACTTTGAGCTCCGTCTCTACCGCATGGCGCGTAGTGAAAAGACTTATTCCGACAGCAAGCAATTGCCCGAAGACAGAGGCAATGCCCTCTGGCTGGAAGACATTGGAGAAGTAGTGGCCCATTCTGCCCTTCAGAATACCAACCGAAATCTTTTCCTGAGCTTCCGTTCCAGCCCGTTCGGCTCGGGAAGCCACACCCTGGCCGACCAGAACAGCTTCAACCTGCACTTCAGAGGCGTACCGGTGTACCGTTCCACAGGTTATTACCTGAATTTCAGCGATGCACATAACCTGATGTCCTATCGTCACACACGGGCGCACAACAGCATCCTTGTGGACGGTATCGGACAGCCCTTTACCACACGTGCCTACGGAAAAATCACTCGCATGCTGAACGGCGAGACCATCACCTATGCAGTAGGCGATGCGTCCAATGCGTACTGCGGTGTCAGCGAATACCCCATGTGGATAGAAAACTTCAAGAAAGTCGGCATTACCCAGACACCTGAAAACGGATTCGGCGAGACTCCACTGACCAAATACCGTCGCCACATCTTCCTGCTGCATCCGGACATCGTACTGATTTATGACGAACTGGAGGCATCCCGTCCGGTACGTTGGGACTGGCTGCTACATAGTCCCGTACAGTTCCAGATTGACGGGAAAAATGCCACACTCACCACGCGTTATGAGCAGAAACAATTCTCTTCCGTGGCGCAGCTGTTCAGCAACCAGCCGTGCGAAATCACACAGACCGACCAGTTTGTGTGCCCGCCCGACCCGAAAAAGATGAAGAAAGGACAGGAAAGCAAATACGTCAACCAATGGCATCTCACGGCTACCTTCCAGCCAAGTGCCGCCAACCGCATCCTGACTGTGATTCGCATTCATCCTGACGGACAAGAAATGTCGGAACTTATCCGAAAAGGAAACACCTTCACCTGCGGCCGATGGAAAATCCAGGCGGAACTGGATCCGTCGCAACCGGCTTCACTTCAGGTTGTCAATACCCGCAACAATGCCACATTCAGTCTGGGAAATGACGACGTACAGATTGGAGTTACCACCTACAAACGGCTGGAAAAAGGTTCTTCCGTATTATACGATAAAATTGACGGAGAATGGCTCGTACATGAAATGTCGGACTATGAACCTCAGTTTACCGGTGCAGGACCTGCCAAGTAACAAACACAACTCCATAAATAAAAGACTTTAGGGAAATAGTTCCTCCCTAAAGTCTTTTATTTATGCAACAAATTGATTATCAAATAAATAATAAATTCCGAATTTATATACATAAAACGCCCTTGCGTTCACTCTTAAACGCAAAGGCGTTTGAAAGTAAACGCCAAAGAGTTTTACTTAAAACGTACTTGTGTTTTGTTCAAAACTCTTTGGCATTTCATTTGAAACGTAAAAGCGTTTTCAGAAGGAGGCTCCGGAGCGGCTTGAAGCCGATGTGCAATCCATCATCTCACTCACCGTAAACTCCCCGTCCACCTCATCATAAAGCAACGAAGAATTACGATACTGACGATAATAAGGTTTTCCTCCAAGCCACGGACTAGAGGAACCGTAACTATAGACCGCTCCACATTCCGTATTCGTCACACACAAATTTTCCGGCTTTTCGGAAGACAAATTAACCTCTATTTTCCAAGGACCACAAAGAAGGTAGCCACCCTCTTGCGTTATTGGTTGAACAGATTCTGCATCCGGCTTTACCTGTACCAATGTCAAAATACGACACTCCGCCTGCTCTGGCACAGAAACCGTCAAATGCCACTGATTCGGATATTGCGGGTCATTGGGCACAGAGGTAGGAGGAACCACAAAAAGATCAGTTTGTGACACTTCACAAGGATGCTCACAAAACATCGCAGCCACAGCTACTCCTCCATTTTGCAAATGCGACGTAAACTGTTTCTGTGAGTCTGCCCATTCGAATGCCGTCGGACTATGCAGCAACCAATCCCATCGTACCGGGTGGGATGCCTCCAGCTCATCATAAATCAGTACGATGTCCGGATAGAGCATGATCATCTGACGGCGATATTTGGTCAGCGGAGTTTCGCCGAATCCGTTTTCAGGCGTCTGTTCAATACCGGCTTTCTGAAAACTTTCTATCCACATAGGGTCTTCACTGATGCCGCAATATGCATGCGATGCATCCCCCAGACAATAACCGATATGTTCTCCTCCGGCTGCACGCAGCAGCATGCCGTATCCTTCGGTAGAAAAAGGCTGTCCGATGCCATCTACAAGAATGCTGTTGTGTGCCCTTGTATGACGATAAGACATCAGGTTATGTGCATCGCTAAAATTCAGATAATATCCTGTGTGATAATATACCTCCTTCCCTCCATACAGCAGGTTGAAACTGTTCTGGTCGGCCAGCGTATGACTTCCCGAGCCGAACGTACTCGAACGGAAAGCAAGACTGAGATTATTTTCCGTCGACGCCAAGTTACTGTGCATCACCACCTCACCGATGTCCTTATACCATTTCAATTTCGGAGCAGAAGCAGGAAAGTCTGTCGCATACGTAGCTGGATTTACCATGCGATACAAGCGCAGTTCCACATCCTGCACGACGTCTTTCTGACATTCTCCGGCATACCATCCGGCATACGCATCGCCCGTTTCGCGAGCCAGAAAATCAGCAAAAGCAGCACGCTGTCTTCCTGGTTCCTCTCTCTTCTCGCTGCCATCTCCAAATCCGGCACTTTTCGAAGAAAGCGGCCAGCTATAAACCATCGACTGCCCTGCTTGCTGATACCAGGGATGTTGCAGAAAGTCGGCACGCGATACATACGAAAGTAACATGGGCATATAAAACAACGTACGGACATTCGCCTCAAAATATCCCGTTCCGTTAATCCAGGCTCCATCGCGATTGAATCCGGAAGCCGGAGCACGGGCTGTCCATAACTCATAATAGTACGTCAACATACGTAAAGCCCGTGCGACATACTCACTCTTGTCATACAGGCAAAAAGCAATCTGAAATAATACACGCATATTCTGCTGCCAGAAATGGTTGTCGAAAATATGATTTTCCTGCATGCCGCAATAAGCGTCAAAATAATACGTGGCCACCCGCCACAGCTGTTCTTCAACCCGACTACGTACATCCGTTCCCAACTTGTCATACAACATGTCATAGGGAGCCAGAAAACTATAGGCAATGTCCGTAGAAGCAAAATTCTCAGCAAACAACTCCGTATCCGTGAAAGGATGCTCCAGCAACACATTCAGGATTTCTTCCATCTTCCGCGCATAGTCTCCACGCTGAGTCAGATGAAAGGCCTGATAAAGATATTCCACATTGGCTGCCACCGTTTCCATGTGGGAGGCGCTATACGGCACAATCAACGACTCATAATCGGCTTGCAAGGCACTCTCCGCGCGATTTTTCAGTGCCTGATATTCTTCGTGGGATGTCACGTGGCGACGAGCCTCATCTATCTTCGGATCGAGAAAACAATACAACCGAGGATGACGTATAGGAAGTCCCTGACGAAAATCGTCAAATGCAGGAGTCACAAAAACTGGCGTTTCCTCCTTTACCTCAAATTCAATGGGTTCACTCCATGCTTCTTCTTTCCCATCTTCAGCCACATTCCGGTAACGCCAGAACCAGCGTCCCGGAACAAGTTTCACATGAGGATTGAACATGCACCATTCCTGTTGCTCTGAAAGTTGCGTAGATGCTTCGGGAAAACCGGCATCCTGCGACAATGCAAACTGAAGGAAAGCACCTGTTTTCAGTGACTGAGGCACAATCAATGGAGGCGGATTCAGATATAACTCATTGGAAAGTTTGGGATAAGGCTGCGTACGTATCTTGTCATGCCAAGCCTCGGGCATTTCAACTTCCTGGGCTTCTTCTGGTGAAGCAGCGGGTACCTCCTCATCTGCACAAGCATATCCTAACAGACAAAAGCATCCCAATGTCCAATATAAAAAATTCATCTTCATCATATCCTATAAAATTTCATTAAAAACAAAGAGTGCTTTTTCCTGTGCCGCCTGCCCAAAACAGAACACCACAACGAAAAAGCACTCCTGATGAATAATATTTATTTGAAGTGATACTATTTATTCTGTAGGTTTAAATATGGTAAGAACAGGACGGATAACAAATGGAGAAGTTTTACTTCCATCGTTATAAACTGTCGTACCCAACAAATTTGTAATTGTTTCCTTTTCAGCTCCATTAGTTTGCACACATACAATCCTACCTCCTCTTATATAGCTTGACATAACATTAGCCGCACCAGTATAATTTCCAAACCAAGAGTAACCATCCCCCTTGTCTGTATCAGCAGCAACGACAGCCGCAGCTACCTGTTCATTTATAGAAACTGCATTCACCGGTTCCTGCGTGGTATTATCCGTTCCACCCTCATAGCCCAAAGAAAAGGCAATCAAGTCAAGCAACTGACGTGCAGAAGGAATATACCATTCTGAAACATTACCACCTGTCAAAGCATTCTCATGTTTCCATGTATCAAAAACGGTCATCAGCTGCGATGAATATCCCCCCATAACAGAACGAAGATTTGTTGTATAAGTATATCCATTATAATCATCTAATTGCCAAGGAACTTCACCATTCAAAGATTTCAAATCAGGGAAAGTCTGATCATTTGCTTCATTTTGAATAGCCGTGCGCGCAGTACTGCTCAGCCCCATAGCATACCCCCAAATCTTCGTACCATCCGGTTGTCCGTAATTCGTTGCCACATCACCTCCTTTAGGACCTGCGACAAACACAATGGCAACAGAATTTTCCGCATCATACGTATCAGAGAAAGTACCGTCTTTCTGCATAAACTGGCCTACCTTAGGTGCATTAGGGTCATTAAACTCGTCATCAATGTCTACATCCACATCTACATTGCCATCGCCCGATGCAAAATCGATACTTGCCGTAATGTCGTAATTCTGAGTCAGCACCAGTGAGGCTGTTTTAATCGTCACCTCGTCCTCACCTACCGTCATCAGAATATCACCAGGCAACTTATTCACATTTGCAGGAGCGAATACATAATTATAGAACCAAATATCGTTATCTTTATCAGCTGGAGCTGCTGCAGTCAGTTTGATTTCTTGATTGCTGCTTCCAGAAACCGTGTTATCTTTCACACTGAAACCTGAAGGTACAGTATAAGTCACGCTCAGTGAAGAAGCAGCCTGCACAGTTTCATGTTTCTGGTCTTTAAAAGAAAGTTTCACAAACGGACGCTTCAACACGGCATTGGGAGAACCTGCCAAACTCTTGCCAAAGAAGGCATCGCAAGCAGGATTATTGAACAAGGTGTTGTCTGAAGCCTTATAGGTCACGTTGGTCAAATCGGCCGTATTATAATATTTGTCGGTATATTTACCATCCGACGCTACTGCTCCTTCATCCACATAGTCAGCCCAGAAAAGACAGGTATAATCTTCTTCTGCCGGAGTAAAGGTAAAACGGAACTTCTCGTTAACCATCGTCTCTCCGGCTACCTGCTCCATACGCACATCTGCTGCCGTACTATAATCTACTACCATAATACAACGAAGCTGATGGCCTTCGGGAGCTGCAGGCAAAGTACGTGATTCACTGCCGGACAACGCTCCGGGAACTTCTACAGACACCGTTACCGGAGTACCAGTTACAGCTTCCACATCCGACATATCTTCCTGATTACATGACAACAACCCTAAACTCAGTGCCATTGCCGAAAACAATAAACTCTTTTTCATGATAATAATATTAAGATTTTTATAAATAGCTTGTTTGAATCATTTTATTCTACCGGTAGTTCAACTTCCTGATCTCCATCAAATCCAGGATTGAACCCGACTCCATCCTCCGGACTTGTTGTCAGAAAATCAAACTGAATGTCTTTATTCTCTCCCTGAGCACACGACAAACGGAAGCTGGAACTGGCAAGAAGTGTCCCTTTATCCGCATCTTCCACCAGTAAAGTGACTGGTACGGAAGTATTTCCTTCCGAATCAGCAAATACATAATCGAACATCAAAGGAAGTGACGTAGCTCCGTCTTTCGGCAAGGACACCGTACGACTATACTGCAAATATTTAAATGCGTGTTTGGTAATCCCATCCAAGGCATTAAAGCCTTTGGGTAAATAATCGTCATATTTTAACGTCAGACGAACTTTCGTCACCTTTGGATATTCCCGCAAAAACGACGTCACATCCGTGGCAGTCAGTTCATAGCGTGCTAGCGGACGTTCAGGAATGACTTCCAATGGGAATTCTGCATTCCATTCGTCTTTATATCCCGTCAAATCAATCTCCTTACTGCTATAAAAAGCATCCTTATACTCCGTATTCCCCGTGTAACCCTCGCGACCAATAATGCTGGCAAGTCCTTCCGGACCGTCTATGTCGTAAAACGGTTCTTCTCCTTCCTGCACATAGTCGGCCCACACCACCAATTGGTAACGACGGGCATGCAAACGAAGACGTACTTCAGTCTGCAAACGGCTGCTGGCAGAAAAGTCCTCATAAATCACCTCCTGCTGTACCAGCTGACGGTCTTCATACGCAGCTACCACAATGCGGTGACTATAGGCTGCTTCTTCATCTTCGGCACGCGCCAGCCGGCCTGTTTCCTGTGCAGCCAGACTTTTCAGGTCAATCAGAATCTTCGCTTTTACGGTCACGGATGTAGGGTCTACCCCCAGCTCACCATCTGCCGTCATTTCCGGATACTCCATCAGGCAACTGCTCATCAGTGCCGGAAAAGCCAGCAGCATTCCCCAGCGCAGGAGTTCTCTTTTCAGTCTATTCTTTTTCATGATATAATGCTTTTTCAGTGCTTAAAAACGGTAAACCAACGAAATGCCTAACCGGGTAATTCCCCAATAATTAAATGTGTCTGTACCCATCTTTGCTCCGTTGTCAATGTTATAAAAACGATCGTACTTCATATTGGCGTAACCTGCCCCTATCAAGAACTCGGCTCCCCAATGTGCAGAGAATGGCAAAGAGTAGCCATACGTCACACCTGCTCCCAGCAACGGACGTCCGGCCGTCTGAAAACGATCGTCCTGCCACTTCACATTGAACACTCCCACATGAGCATGTACACCCACAAAATGACCTTGTCCCACTCCTTTCATCCACCAGCGGGCTTCCGGCTGAAACAACACGAGACGAAGTCCATGCTCCTGCTCAATGTCCCACAGGCTCCAGTTCAACGGAAGCTCCAGCGACACATGCTCATGCAATTGTACCTCCGCCGACAAATTGGCTACGGCTCCTCCCCAATAAGCAGCATTGGTCTTTACTGCCACATATCGCGAAGCAGACTGTTCCTTATGAGGCGTTTCTCTTTTCGGCGATTTTTCAGGCTGTTTTTTCTTTGGAGCCGAAGTGGTCTCCACCGGTTGTATTTTCAAACGAGTCTTTACTCCCTTCTGTTTATGGGGAACCTGCAAGACTGTTTCCGGCAAGTTTTCCTCACCATTTGCAGAAGCTGCAAAAGCAGCAAACCCCCAAAAGGTGAACAACAGCAGAAGTGCTCCGACTGGATTACTTATTCTTTTCATCTTACATTCTATTATAAGTTTATTATTTTGTCTTTTCAATCTCTCTAGGCAGGTAGCGCAAATTCGGTCGACCTCCCACCGGATGATTCTCCATCCATTCCTTCAGCATGGCCCGATGGGCTTTCAGCACATCACTGTATCGTTGCTCGATGGCCAGATTACACATTTCCAGGCGGTCATTCTCCATATCATACAACTGTTCACGATAAAGTCCTTTGTCATACAGCACATACTTGTATTTTTTACTGCGCACCATCCAGCCCTTTGTTCCTCCAGTTTCCGAAAATTCTGTTTCAGATACTACATACGAACGATGAAACAAGGTGGCATCTCCTTCTTCTGCCAACCGGGAAAAGCTCATCCCTTCTCGCCCAGCCGGCACTCGTACTCCAGCCCATTCACAAATGCTCGGAAGTAAATCGATTCCGTTGCTAATCAACTGAGGAAGTACCTTACCCGCATGCTTTCCTTCCGGCACACAAACAATCAAAGGTACATTGACCACCTCTTCGTACAACACGGTTTTCTGGTTCCAATGGTGTGCCCCCTGACCGTCACCGTGGTCGCTGGTAAACACAATCACTGTATTCTTCCACAAATCCTGCCGGTCTATTTCTGCCACAATTTTCCCAATCTCTGCATCGACGGTCTCCACCAGACGACAATAGGCATTACGATAGCGCCGCCAGTCATCTGCCGTATAATTACGTGTAGGGTACAAGCGATAGTTCAACGATTTTTCATAGTCCAGCACATCTGCATCGTAAGGAGATACATTAAAATTTGCCGGCAGGTTCGGATATTCATCCAATTCCGGTTCTTGTATCTGTGCATAAGGCGTGGGCTGCTTACGGGCATATTCACATGCATTATGCGGATTGTCAAACGAAGCTACCAGAAAGAACGGAGCATCCGGCCGGTTGCGCAGAAAGTCAACACACGCCTCAGCCAACCCGAAATCGTTATGCCCATGCAAACGTTTGAAACCGAAAGCCTGCTCCTGAGGTAAGGAGTTGGTATGTACATGCCATTTTCCGGCATAGGCACACGTGTAACCCGCATTACTCAGCAAAGTACCCAATGTCTGCTGTGCAAGGGAGTCCGGCAGCGGAGTACCATTCTCGGTCATTCCCGTATCGCTTGGCATGAAGCCCGTAAACATGGAAGAACGCGAAGGTCCACTCAGAGGCAATGTGCAATAGGCATTCTCAAACCGCACCCCCATAGCGGCCAGACGATCCATATTGGGCGTATGCAGGTCGGCATTACCCGCACAACTCATGGCGTTGGCCGACTGCTGGTCGGTCATGATATAAATGATGTTCGGACGATGCTGACGCGCCCATGCTGCGAAAGGAAGCATCGCCCCACAAATAAAAAGCAGTCTATAATTCATAGCGACTTAGTAATTAGGGTTATTCTTATTTTCCAGACAATAATTCACCTGTATTTCATCCAGTGGAATGGGAAAAAGCTCATGTTTGCCAGACACAAAGTTGAATCCGGCCATAAAAGCTTTTTCCGAAGACAGATTGACCGCTGTTTTTGAAGCCATCAACTGTAAGGCATCTCCCAGCACTCCCCAGCGCAACAAATCAAATCTGCGCTGTAATTCGAAAGCCAGCTCAAAGCCCCTTTCCCAATAAAGTGCAGTACGAAAACGTCCGGCCTCATCTCCATCCTCTATGAAAGGAAGATCGTATACCTTCGGCGACTTCATCAGGGAAGCATAGTTAGCAGAAGTTATCTCCGTTGCTCCGGCACGCTGACGTACCCGATTAAGCAACTTCCAGGCCTGTGCAGTTTCTCCCGTTTCATTATAAGCCTCTGCCGCCATCAGTACCACATCGGCATAACGCAGGCTGCAATAATTGACATCGGTAATATTGGGGTCTTTGTATCCCAAAGGCATCCATTCCCTCCGCCATTTGCCAGGATACCAGTTTTTCTTATTCCCGATATTATCTTTCTTCACATGGTTGTAAAGAGTTTTATTCCAATCATACTGATACGTACAAATCATTACATCCCGACGTACATCCGATTCTTCAAAGAAATCTCTCCATTCTGGAATTACACGAAACAAGGCATTGGCACGCCCCATAAACTTGTCTGTTTCCGTAGCCTCTATTCCTGGAGCTGCAACCAACAGACCGTTGTACGTTCCCCAATATCCCCTTGCTCCCGTACGACCATCTACCGTATAAAAGGCCACTTCAAAGATACTCTCCTTCGAATGAAGTTCTCCAGCCGAAAACGACTTGAACAATGCCTCATAACCTCCCTCATAGAAATCATGGTAACCGTTTTCCTGGAAAGCCTCCCATTCATCTATTACCTTTGCAAAATAGGTCTGCCGTAATTCTTCTTCCGGATGAGTCATTGTACCGTCCATCTGCAAGGAATATCCGGCACGCTGAAGCAATACCCGCATCAGCAAAGCACGGGCTGCGCCTTGAGTGGCACGTTCTGGCGAAGAGGCCTCATTGGCCCAGCTCATATTTTCTTTGGCATCGTCCAAATCGTCCACAATCTGATCATAAATCACCTCACGCGAAGTACGAGGCTGATAAGCTTCCTCATAACTTCCGGTCGATGTAGTCTTATAAGGTACATCTCCCCAATACTTTACCAGATTAAATGAAAGAAACGCACGGAGAAATTTTGCCTCTGCCACCAGTGATTGCAGTTTCTCGTTTTCTGCAAAACCTTGCATCTCCTGAATACCTTCTATCATGTAGTTGGCACGTTCAATTCCCTGATAAGTAGCCTGCCAGACAGCTTCCACGTACTTATTGGTTGTAGACAACGTATAATGCGCAATGTCGCGCCGAGCGTTATCCGTATTGGTACCCGATGCGTAATACGTGTCGTCTGAAGCACCAAAAGCCATTTCATTGTCTCCATACAAGGTAGGCAATACATTATAAATGCCGATGATTCCCATCTCGGCATTCGCCTCGCTGGTGAAAAAATCTTCTTTATCATAATAGGAATCAGGATGCTCCGTCAACGTATCCTGACAGGCTGTCATCCAAAGAAGCGTTCCCACTCCCATCAAAAATATCTTCAAACTCTTTATCATGGCTACATTAATTATAAAGTTAAATTCAATCCGAACACAAACGAACGGCTACGTGGATATGCACCGAAATCAACTCCGGGAGTCAAATTATTTCCCTTGGTAGACACTTCCGGATCAAAGCCGGTATAAGGAGTCCAGATAAACAGGTTACTGCCGGTAAAATATAGTCTCAGTTTACTGATTCCCCATGGTTTTATCCACTTATGAGGAAATGTATATCCCAAAGTAAGGTTACTCAATCGCAAGAATGAAGCATCTTCTACAGCCCAGGAGTGCACATAAAAATCACCGTACTCTAGGTCGGCTACCGAAGCAACTGTCTTACCGGAATTCAGTTTCGTCAACACATCCGGATCTGTCACCTCATTTCCATCAGAATCGATGGTCATCCAACGGTTGGAACTATTGGCCACATCCAGTACGTTCTTATTGGTTGAACCCGCTAACGTATTACTCAGTTTTGTAGCATTCAGCACTTCAGCTCCATAGCTGAAAGTAAAGAAGACACTTAAATCGAAATTCCGGTATGAGAAACTATTGTTCAATCCTCCATAGAAATCGGGGTTGGCATTTCCAATCACCGTACGGTCATTGTCGTTTATAATACCGTTTCCATCTACATCCTCAAACTTCCAGTAACCGGGTTGTACCCCTTCGCGGTAAGGCACATTCTCTTTCAGCGTATAGGCCTGAGTGGAAGCATCATAATTAAAGTCATCCACCTGATACAAACCAATGGTCTTAAAGCCATAGAACTGCCCGACAGGACGACCTACCTCAATCTTATGGGTGTTCTGATTAAAGCCGAACTGTGCTTCTTCCAGAAAATAATCTTCACCCGACAAAGCCTCAATACGGTTCTTATTATACGACAAATTGAAGTCTGTGGACCAGGTAAAATTCTTTCGCTGAATATTTACCGAAGAAATGGTCAGGTCCATACCGATATTTCGGGTCTTTCCCACGTTACGCAACATAGTCGTATAACCGGAAGAAGACGGAACTTTGGAGTTCAGCAGCAAATGAGAACTTTTGTTCAGATAGAATTCCGGAGAAATAATGAGACGTTGCCCCCAGAAGCCCATATCCAGTCCCACGTTCAATGTTTTGTTTGACTCCCATTGCAGTTCTACACTTGGTATACCCGAAGGTGCATAACCAGGCGATACGGTTTCTCCGCTTGGATAGCTGGCCGACTTCAGAAGATTCAAGGAAGCATAACTCGCAATACGGTTATTTCCGGCCAATCCGTAACCGGCACGCAACTTCAAATCAGAAAACAAATTCAGTTTCTTGATAAACTCTTCTTCGCTCAACCGCCAGGCAGCCGATACGGAAGGAAAGAATCCCCATTTATGATTGGCACTAAATTTAGAAGAGCCATCGGCACGTATAGTAGCTGTCAGCAAATAACGCTCCCCCCAATTGTAGTTCAGACGAGAAAAAAATGAGATTAACTTATCATCATAATTCACGTTGGAAGTAATTGAACCCGGAGTACCCAAACTCATGTCATCCAGTCCGATATCATTATTGGGAAAGTTCGTGGCTGAAGAGACAACCCAGCGTGTCCAACGTGACACCCATTCCTGTCCCCACATGGCCGTAAATTTCTGTTTTTTTGTCTTATATTCATAATTCAGCACATTGGATGTCTGAAAACTTCCATTCTCCGAATACTGAATACTTCCGTTAATACTGGAACGCTTGGCAGTTGAAGACAGTTCTCCATAAAAACGGTCACGGCGCAGAATCTGGTAACGTGTGCCTATGGTACTTCTGAAAAACCAGCGTTTCCCAAGCCGATAGTTTAATCCACCGTTCAACTGAAAAGTACGTGTCATACGGTCATCCTGCTCCTGTTGGGCAGAAATCAAGGGATTCTGCATCGGATTCGACTCATCATCCACGTACAACGGATCTTCTCCTTGCAGCAACTCTTCTTCCGTTCCATTAATTCCGGCCACAGGACGCGACTGAAGTATGTGCTCCATCTTATTGAATCTGGCATCTCCTTCGGAAGTTCCCATGCCATATACCTTGGACTGCGTAAAATTGACTCTTGCATTCACCGACAGTCGCTTGTTTCCTTTATGAGACAAATTCAAAGATACATTATGTTTTTCATCTCCACTATACACCATGGCACCCAGGTTCTTAAAATACGCATAGCCCAGGCTATAACTCGTATTCTTATTTCCTCCGGAGATGTTGACACGGTAATTCTGGCTGGTAGTAGTCCGTCCGAGTACTTCCTCCTGCCAGTCTATCCCTCGCCCCGCATAGTTCTCCTGAATTTCCCGGAAAGAGCCATACACATTCTGAAAACGTGTGACTCCTTCTTCTCCATTCAGATACAGGTTCCGCTCATAATCCAGTGTCACAAACTCTTCGGAGGAAAGCACCGGAAGCTTACGGGCAATCTTGGCAAAACCAATATACGAGTCAAAGCTGACAGACAGCCTGGAATCTTCCTTCCCTCCGTTCTTCGTAGTAATCACCACAACTCCATTAGCTCCACGGGCACCATAGATGGCCGTAGCCGAAGCATCCTTCAAAATATCAATGGATTCAATCTCACCTGGATCCAGCTCTGCCATTCCATCTTCACTAGGGAAACCATCAATGACATACAAAGGTTCATTACTCTGGGTAATGGAGATACCACCACGCACACGGATGGAAATGGAGGAACCGGGACCTCCTTCTGACTGGGTAACCTGCACACCGGCCACCCGTCCTGCCAAAGCTTGTGTAACATCCGAAGTCGGCGTTTTCATCAAGTCATCACTTTTTACAGAAACAACCGAGCCGGTCAAGTCACTCCGCTTGGAGGTGCCATATCCGATTACAACCACTTCATCCAGCATTTTGTTATCCTGCTTTAACTGCACATCAATCTTCGTCCTTCCTTTGACCGGTACATTCTGCGTCGCCATGCCGATAAAAGAAAATTGCAACACATCTTTTGCTTCCGCACGAATGGAGTAGGCACCATCCAAACCGGTAATCGTACCTACCGAGGCATTGCCCTTCACACGAATATTGGCACCGATAACCTCCAGGCCTTCTTCATCCACTACCTTTCCTGTAATGGTCAATGTTTGCGCGAGAAGCATAGCATGTCCCAGACAAAGCAAAAGAAAACTAACAACTATTCTTATATTTCTCATAATACTTAAATTTCAGTTATGATCATCATCACAAAAGTAGGTCGTTTACCCCAATATCGGTTTTAAATCCGTTTTATCTTCTTTCAAAAAGGTTTATTTTTTAAGTCCAGATAGCGTTTCAGGGCCTCCAGATAATAATAATCTGCATAATTCAACGGAGTATCTATTTCCGAACCGTGCGGAAGAGAGCCTACGGAGTGCATCAGTATAAAACCTCCATTTGTTCCTTTCTGGGCCAGATAAGCCGGACCAGAAAGATTCTTCAATATAGTTTCGGCGTAATTAAAATAAACTTCACCATTGGGTACGAACGTACTAAGCTCCAGGAAAGCCGAGGCTATCACGGCAGCAGCCGAAGCATCACGAGGAGTATCTGCTTTCACCGGCGCATCAAAATCCCAATAACAAATCAGGTCGGGAGCTGTATTGCGTTTTCTAATCATATCGGCCACATGTACTGCTTCTTGCAAGAACAAAGTATCCCCCGTTTCACGGAAACAGGCGGTATAGCCATACACAGCCCATCCCTGCCCTCTGGCCCAGGCAGATTCATCGTTTTTTCCCTGGTGTGTCTGACGCTTTTCCACCGTACCGTCAGCATTATAACTCACCACATGATAGGAAGTATAATCCGGACGGAAATGATGTTTCATTGTCGTACGGGCATGCTGTATGGCCACCTGACGATAACGCATATCACCGGTTAGCTTGCTGACATGAAAAAGCAAATCCAAATTCATCATGTTGTCAATGATGACGGGATAATTCCATGTACCGAAATCCCAAGAACGAATACAGCCAATCTGTACATTAAAACGTGAACACAGATTATCGGCGGTTTCTGACAATACGGATATGATAGAATCATTCGGAGCCAATCGTAAAGCATTTCCGTAACTGCAATTCATCATAAAACCTATGTCATGATTGTCTCTGTATTTACGGACTGGATAAAGCCGGTTGGTATAACGGACGGCTTCTTCCTTTAAGCGTTCGTTCCCGGTAAGTTCATAGGCATACCAAAGGCTGCCGGGAAAGAAACCGCTTGTCCAGTCGTATATGTCACAACTACGAAGCGTTCCCAGCTTTTCTTTTGCCGGATTAGGCCATAAGGAATCGGCAAAAGTAGCAGATTCGCGTTCCAGCTGTTCTTCCAGAAAATCGACTGTATAACCTGTCCACAAAGAGCGGGGCATTTTGACAGAATCTTTCATTTCTTCCGCTGTCAGATTCAGCTGGTAAGAGGCTACATCGAGTGCTTTTTCTATCCAAGCCTCTCTCTTCGTAGAAGGTTGACACGAAGTAAAAACCACACCCGCCAGCACAAATGATAAAAATGTCATTGTTCTCATGATATTATGTATCTATTCTAAATTATTATTCTTCAGCACAAGTAGTCGGCAATGCCGGACGGTCTGCCACTTCTTCACACTTCCATACCCCATTGATTCTGTCATACAACACCGTGGTACCCTTCGCCTTACGATGATAAGTCTCTCCCTCGATGAGGCAATCTTTGTCACCGTAGCTAAACACTACCCCGGTTGCAGCGTTTTCCACCGTCAATGCAGCGGATTTCCGGGCATCCAGTTCTGCAGATATGCGCCAGCCATCTACCATCAGTTTTCCATCTTTTCCTCCGGAAACGACATGACTTTTGCCACTTTCTTCATCTAAGGTGATTACCGTCAGCAGACGATAGGCCTTACGGGAACTAAAAGAAGCAGTTAAATGCCAATAATTTTCCAGTGTTTCTCCCCGAATGGCCAAATCTGGATTAGGAGCAGCCTGAAACTCATTACATTGGGATATTTCACAAGCTTCCGTAGCAAACAAGCGGGCCGTGGATACAAAACCTCCTTCCGGATGAGGAGTCACCAGGGTATTCGAAGAAGCATCTATCTGAAAGCGAACCGGACTATGAAGGAGCCATTCCCACCGGACTTTCCGGCTGGCTTCCATCTCATCATAAATTACCACAATTCCTGGGCGTAAAACCAGAATATGACGGAGATATTTGGTCAGAGGAGTTTTTCCAAAGCCATATTCCGGAGCCTGTTCCAATCCTGCAGCCTCAAAATTTTTCTGCCACATAGGATATTCACTTACCCCACCATAAGCATGAGAAGCATCTCCCAGACAATAAGTAATATGTTCTCCGTGAAGCATCCGTGTCACGTTTCCATAGGCTTTTGTAGTAAATCCCTGTCCGATACCATCCACAAGCAACGTATTATGGGCACGAGTATGCCGATAAGACAAGATATTATGCCTATCACTAAAATTCAAGTAATAACCGCTCGAACGATAAACCGGTACTCCGTTATAATGCAAGTTAAAGGCGTTCTGGTTAGAATGAGTGTGACTTCCAGAACCAAACGGACTGGAACGGAAACTCAGATACATGCCGCGAGTACAATCGGCCAAAGAGTCTATGGCTATCACTTCACCGGTATCCTGAAACCAAACGGCTTTAGGGGCATTTGCCGGCAAAGAAGAAGATGCCGGACGGAACTTCCCACTCACCATACGATAAAGACGGAACTCGTAATCAGTTTCATATTTCTGATTAATGGAAGAATACCATGCCGCATAAACATCCTGTTTTTCGCGGGCCAGGAAATCGGCAAATCCACTCCGTATGCGCAAAGGCTGGTCGTTGGTCTTTTCATGCCCATCGCCAAATCCGGCAGACATGGAGCGTGGAGGCCAGCTATACACCAATCCCTTCCCCGCATTCTGATACCAAGGATGACTCATAAAATCGGTCTTTGTCAGATAAGAACACAAGGAAGCCATGTAATACAGAGTCACCGCATTGGCACTAAAGTAGCTGGTTCCATTGTGCCAGTTCCCATCTCTGTTGAAACCGGAGGCCGGTGCCTTGCTTGTCCAGACCTCATACAGATATTCCAAATATTCCATAGCCAGGGGCTCCTTGTCATAAAATACCAAAGCGGCTTGCATAAATTTCCGTACCGGAAACTGCCAGAAATGGTTGTCAAACACATGATTCTCTTCATGCCCGAACAAACGGGAACGATACACACGGAACACCTGCATCACCAGGCGTTGTATCTCATCCCGTTCTTTCGGTGTAAAAAACGTATAACAAGTCTCATAAGTATTTGCCAATAGAAAAGCTAAGTCACCGGCAAAGAAGTCGTTTTCAAGTCGTTTTTCATCCAAACGTGCCTTCAGGAGCCAGCGCACGTATTGTACCATTTTCTTCGCATATACAGGACGTTGCAAAAGCAGATAAGCCGTGTGCAGTCTGACACTCAATTCTGCCATCTCACTCACCTTCCCATAAGGATCGGTATCCGTTGACAGATTAAATGCCAGTCCCATACGCGCCTGGGCTATCATATCATTAAACTCAGAATGTGCATACACATTCTTTCTTGCCGAAGCCAGACTATCCGACAAGTAGCAATAAATCCGGTTTCCCAATTCTGGAATATTCGAAAGAAAAGTCTGAAAAGGTGGAGTCACAAAACGAGGAACATCCTCACCTACCACAAAACAATATACTTTACTCCACTCAGCACACACACCTTCCCTACTCACCCGACGATATTTCCAGAACCATACACCCGGTGAAAGTGTACGGTGCGGATTATACATACACCAAGGTTTAGAAGAAGAAAAAAAAGTGGAATGCACAGGAAAACTTTCATCCGAAGAAAGTGCAAACTGAAGCTTATCTTCCCCTTTCAAAGAATAAGGAACAAATAAAGCAGAAGGGTTAATATATAAAGGAGTTTTCTCCTGAGGGTAAGGCACTGTCCGCACATTCTCATGGATACACTTTTGCTCCGAGTGTCCGGAAACACTCATCACAGTCAGACAGAGTCCCCATACGATTACAAAAATCTTTTGCAAATTATTTTTCATGGCATATACTATTCTTTTCTCCGCAAAGATAGTCTGCCACTGAAAGACACTTCTTTCAATACTGTTGCAAACAATTTCAAAACCGTTGAAAAAACAGCCCCGTAAGGCTGTTTAGTCTACTTTTTATAGGTTAATCCATAGTTTCCCGCAAAGCCTTGCAGAGCTGGTCGGGACAAGAGGTCGGTTTACCGCCACAACGAATACCTTCTAGACGAGCAATCACCTCATCCACCTTCATGCCTTCTACCAAGGCTGAGATACCTTTCAGATTTCCGTTACAACCTCCCATGAAACGCACATCTTTCAGTACGCCATTCTCTACCTCAAAATCAATCTGAGAACTACATGTTCCCATCGTACGATAACTATATTTCATCGCCATCACATTCTATTCGGGTTAGACATAAAAAGAGAACGGAGCACCGCTTGCCGGTTTATTCCGGCCGGATACTCCGTTCCGTCATTATCTTTCAAGAAAAAGCTTATTCAGCGTCTTCTTCCGGTTTCATGTTAGTATATACGGTCTGTACGTCGTCGAACTCTTCCAGACGTTCTACCATCTTGTCGATAGTTTCACGCTGTTCCGGAGTCACGTCTTTCAAGTCGTTCGGGATGTAAGTGAAATCACCACCGACATCTTCGAAGCCGCATTCTTCCAGATGTTTCTGGATGGCCGCATAGCTCTTCGGATCACCGTAGATAGTGATAGTTCCTTCTTCCGGATCTTCATCGAATTCATCTTCTACGTTGTAGTCAATCAAGTCCAGAATCAGTTCTTCCATATCGATACCTTCTTTCTTCTTAAAAGTGAACACACACTTGTGATCGAACAAGAAGGCCAGTGAACCTGTAGTACCCAAGTTACCTCCGAACTTGTTGAATACAGAACGTACATCGGCTACGGTACGAGTGGTATTATCAGTCAATGTATCTACGAATACGGCGATTCCGTGAGGACCGTATCCTTCGTAAGTCATACCTTTGTAATCGCTCTGGTCTTTACCCGTTGCGTTCTTGATGGCACGTTCGATGTTATCCTTCGGCATGTTTTCACGCTTACAAGTAGCGATTACCGAACGCAGAGTCGGGTTGTTTTCCGGTTCCGGACCGCCGGCCTTTACCGCAATTGCAATTTGTTTACCCAGACGTGTAAAGGTCTTTGCCATGTGACCCCATCTTTTCAGCTTCGTAGCTTTTCTATATTCAAATGCTCTTCCCATTGGATGATATTTTAAATTTATTTTTTAATGAATTTACTTATTATCGAAGCACAGCTCCAAGCTTATTCTGCAAGTTGCCAATCAGCTTCTGCATGAACTTATCAATCTGTTTATCGTTCAGTGTAGCGTTTTCATCCTGAAGCATGAAGCTTACAGCATAGCTCTTCTTGCCAGCTTCCAGGTTCTTTCCTTCGTACACGTCAAACAATTCTACAGACTTGAGCAACTTCTTGTCGGTCTCGTAAGCAATCTTTTCGATTTCGGCAAATTGTACCTTCTTATCAATCAGCAATGCCAGGTCACGTTTTACAGCCGGGAACTTGGAGATTTCCCTGTAGCTTACCGTATTGCCCTTGATGGCCTTCATCAGTTCTTTCCAGTTCAGGTCGGCATAGTACACTTCATTGTCGATGTCGAACGCTTTCTGAATCTTCTTGCAAACCACACCAAAGGTAGCCAGCAATTTACCACCACGGGTGTGTACGGAGATAGCTACTGAGTAGATATCGTCTGAAAGGTTGCCGAATACCAGCGAGCCGAAGTTCACGCCCAGGCGGCGGAATATGTTCAGCACGTAAGCCTTCAGTTCGTAAACCGAAGCGTTTTCGTCGGCATGAGCCCATGAGTTGCTTACACGCTTTCCGGTAATCCACAAGCCCATGTGTAACTCTTCTGAATAGCCTGACAACACTTTTTCCGGATTCTTCTTCTCGGCATGGAAATGATAGCAGTTACCGAATTCAAAGAACTTCAAGTCGGCATTCTTGCGGTTGGCATTGTGCTGAATGCTTTCCAGACCACCGAAAAGCAAAGTAGCACGCATCACGTTCAGGTCGTTGCTCAACGGGTTCATCAGGCGAACCAGATTTTCCGGCTTGTAAGTTTCCAGTCCGTCGTAATAAGCAGCTGCTGTCAAAGAGTTGTTCAGGATTTCATTAAATCCGCAACCCACCAGCTGTTCGCCTACCAAGTTCTGAAGTTTCACCGATTTATCCACTTCTCCCTTCACGCTCAGGCTTGATTTCAGGGTAGTAGGAATTTCTACATTGTTATATCCGTAGATACGAAGAATATCTTCTACCACGTCGCACGGACGCTGCACATCTACACGGTAAGGAGGAATCTGCAAAGAAAGACCTTCGATCGTTTCTTCCACAATTTTTATTTCCAGGCTGGTTACGATGCTCTTCACCGTTTCTGCCGGAATTTCCTTTCCAATCAGTGAGTTTACGTAATTATATGAAAGTTCTACCGCGAAATCGGCAATCGGATTCGGATAGTTGTCCTTGATGTCAGAAGCAATTTCACCTCCGGCCAGTTCTTTCACCAGCAGAGCGGCTTCCTTCAAGGCATAGATAGTGATATTCGGGTCGATACCACGTTCGAAACGGAAAGAAGAATCGGTGCTCAATCCGTGACGGCGGGCAGTCTTACGCACCCATGTAGGATGGAAGTAAGCACTTTCCAGGAACACGTCGGTAGTAGCCTCAGTAGTACCTGAATCCAGACCTCCAAACACACCGGCGATACACATCGGTTCTTCCGCGTTGCAAATCATCAGGTCTTTGTCAGACAATTTACGTTCCACTTCATCCAGTGTAACGAACGGAGTTCCTTCAGCACAAGTCTTCACCACAATCTTGCCGCCCTTAATCTTGTCGGCATCGAAGCAGTGCATCGGCTGGCCATAGGCGTGCAGGATGTAGTTGGTAATATCGACGATGTTATTAATAGGACGTACACCGATAAGGCGAAGCTTGTTCTGCAACCATTCAGGACTTTCCTTCACTGTTACTCCCTTGATAGCTACTCCGGCATAACGCGGGCAGGCTTCGGTATTTTCCACCACAATGTCGATGTTCATGCCATGATTGTCTACCTGGAATGCATCTACCGAAGGACGCTTCAGCGTAGCTTTATGACCGTTCTGAATGAGCCATGCGTAGAGGTCGCGTGCCACACCATAGTGTGAGCAGGCATCGGCACGGTTCGGAGTGATGTCCACTTCGAGTACGTATTCGCTCTTCACATTATAGTAATCCTTGGCCAGTGTACCCGGAACTACGTCGGCAGGCAACACGATGATACCTTCATGGCTTGTGCCCACGCCGATTTCATCTTCGGCACAAATCATACCGTTTGATTCTACGCCACGGAGCTTCGACTTCTTGATGGTGAAGCATTCGTCACCATCATACAATTTTGTACCCAGCGTAGCTACGATGACCTTCTGTCCGGCAGCCACGTTGACAGCACCACAGACAATCTGCACAGGTTCTCCCTGTCCCAGGTTAACGGTCGTAATATGCATGTGGTCAGAATTGGGATGCGGCTCGCAGGTCAGCACTTCGCCTACTACCAGGCCTTCCAATCCTCCCTTGATAGTTTGAACTTCTTCCACTCCCCCAGTCTCCAGACCGATGGAAGTCAGTGCGGCTGCCACTTCGTCCGGAGTAAGGTCGAAGTCGACGTATTCTTTCAGCCAGTTATAAGAAATATTCATATCGTAATAGTATTTTATAATTTCCCAAACAATGATGTGCAAAGTTAATACATATTTGGGATATAAGAGGTAAGACAAAAAATATTTTTAGGCAAAAACCGTCAGAATGGTACATCGGGCACAGGCGCACCAAACGGATTGTCGGGCATAGGAGGCATCTCTGCGGGTGGAGGTGGTACAAAGTCCTGTCCCCCTCCGTTGTTCATCTTCGAACGGAGCACCGGAGCCTTCTTTTCTTCGCCCGGCATCGGCACAATCATGTCGTCGTCGGGGTTCTGGAAACGGGCATATTCGCCACGGAAACGAAGCAGCACATCACCTACGGCACCGTTACGGTGCTTGGCGATAATGATTTCGGCCATGCCGTGCAGGTCGTTACCTTTCTCATCGGTGTAAATCTTATAATATTCCGGACGGTGGATGAAGCACACCATATCGGCATCCTGCTCGATGGCTCCCGATTCACGAAGGTCACTCAATTGCGGACGTTTTCCGTCGATACCTTCACGGTTCTCTACTCCACGGTTCAACTGGCTCAGCGCAATAATCGGGATGTTCAGCTCCTTGGCCAATCCCTTCAACGAACGCGAAATGGTGCTGACCTCTTCCTGACGGCTTCCGAACGACATACCGCTGGCATTCATCAGCTGAAGGTAGTCGATGATGATAATTTTCACCCCATGCTCACGTACCAGACGACGTGCCTTAGTTCGCAATTCAAACACGGACAAAGAAGGCGTGTCGTCCACGTAAAGCGGTGCATCGTAAAGTTCTTTTATCTTATAGTCGAGCTGCCCCCACTCGTAAGGTGCCAACTGACCGCTCTTGATTTTCTCGCCCGGAATTTCGCAGACGTTCACAATCAGACGGTTTACCAGCTGTACGTTGCTCATTTCAAGCGAGAACAAAGCCACGGGCACTTTGCTGTTCACCGCCATGTTCTTGGCCATGGAAAGCACAAAGGCCGTCTTACCCATGGCCGGACGAGCCGCAATGATAATCAGGTCGGAGTTCTGCCAGCCGGAAGTCATCTTGTCCAGCTGATGGAATCCGCTCGAAAGCCCACTCAAACCATCGGTACGTGCCGCTGCCTTCTGAAGCATTTCATAGGCCTCCTGAATGACCGGATTAATCTGCGTGTAGTCCTTCTTCATGTTCTGCTGAGAGATTTCGAAGAGCTTTCCTTCGGCCTCCTGCATAAGGTCGTCCACGTCCTGCGTCTCGTCGAACGCCTTGGTCTGTATGTTACTCGTAAAAGAAATCAGCTCACGTGCCAGAAACTTCTGGGCAATGATGCGGGCATGGTACTCAATGTGAGCCGACGAGGCCACCTTACCACTCAGCTGAGTAATATAGAACGGACCACCCGCCTCTTCCAAGTTACCGCGCGAGCGCAACTGCTCGGCCACGGTCAAGATGTCAATCGGTTTCTGTTGAATAGCCAAGTCAGTAATGGCCGCATAAATCAGCTGGTGCCGGTGTTCGTAGAACGATTCCGGACGAAGAATCTCGCTCACCAGCGAATACGCATCCTTCTCAATCATCAACGCACCCAGTACAGCTTCCTCCAGTTCGGGAGCCTGAGGCTGGAGATGGCCGTACTCATCCATCGGCTTGGTCTTAGCCGTCTTTGCCACACGTGTATTTCTTCTCGGTTCTGCCATTTTGTTTTTGTTTAAGTGGGGCAAAGATACGATTTTTTCCGTGAATCCCGATTTTCTCGAAACTTTCTGCTATATTTGAGAAACGAAAAAACAAACGACCTTATGATTACATTTCCAAATGCCAAAATAAACCTTGGCCTGAATATTATTGAAAAACGTCCCGACGGTTACCATAACCTGGAAACTATTTTCTACCCCATCCATTTGCAAGACGCACTGGAAGTAACACGAAGAGAAAATAACGATGCTCCTTATACGCTTCACGTGAAAGGTACGGCTATCGAGGGTAAGCCGGAAGACAACTTAGTGGTCAGAGCCTACGAATTACTGAAAAAGGATCATGACATACCGCCCGTTGACATCCACTTGTTCAAGCACATCCCCACAGGTGCCGGACTGGGAGGTGGTTCGTCTGATTGCGCGTTCATGATTAAGTTGCTGAACGAGAAATTCCGTCTGGCGCTGAGTCTGGAGGAGATGGAAGACTACGCCGCCCGTTTAGGAGCCGATTGTGCTTTCTTCATCCGCAACCAGCCGGTATTTGCCACGGGCATCGGTAACGTGTTCGAACCTGTCCGTCTTTCGCTTTCGGGTTATTACTTAGTGCTGGTGAAGCCGGACATCTTCGTATCCACGCGCGATGCTTTCGCACACATCACTCCCCGTCGGCCGGAAGTTTCGTTGAAAGACATCATCTGCCAGCCGGTAGAAACGTGGAAGGACAGCATGAAGAATGATTTTGAGGACAGCGTGTTCCTGAAATATCCGGAGATTGCAGCCATCAAAGACGAGTTGTATGATCTGGGTGCAGTGTATGCCAGCATGAGTGGTTCCGGCTCATCGGTTTACGGCATCTTCCGCCAGCCGGTAGAACACGTAGACGAGAAATTCGGCGGATGCTTCTGCCGTCAAAGAGAACTGGACTGATTGGAGTCCGGTTCTTTTTCTTAACTGACAATTTCAAATGCCGAATCAGCTTTTGATGTAGCCGAATAAAGAGGCAAGAGAAACTTGATAAATCCTTCCTCCACTTCCCGATTAGGGAAGCCCAAGGTATATGTACGAAAACGCTTGTCGTATCCCTTTATGGTGAGATAGCCACTCTGATATAGAATAGGCACAGGATTCGTCTCCATCGTATCAATACCGCTTAAAGAGTCAGCGGTAGCAAGTTCTTCCGTCAGACGATGCAAATCATAGTGACTACGTAAAAGTAGTTCCACTAAGAAAGTCGGTGTGCCCGTCTCAAACCAATAACTTCCAAATTCCCTACTTTTCAAGGCATTGAGCAGACTGAACGGATTGTAAAGACCGTCTGCATGACCGGAAAAATGATAACCGTCATACCATTGTCGCAGGCTTTTACAAGTCTCTTCATACGCCATCTCATTATGTTGCCCCAACACACGGATTCCTTCTTCAAAGTTTTCCAGTAATTCTTGCTCAGTAATACCGCACAAATTATTGTAAGCCTGCTGCAAGGAAATGTCTTCCAGATTATTCAAATCGCTGAACACACTTATTTTACTGAACTTTGTCACACCAGTCAACAAAGCAAAACGGAGATATGCATCCATCGACTTCAAAGCTCCATAAAAAGCTTTCAACGTATTACGGTACTCAGTCAACAACGCTTCATTGCCAATAGCCTGGAGCATGGGCTTATCGTACTCATCCACCAGCACCACCACATTCTTCCCCGTCTTTTCGGCCGCACGGCGAATTACTCCGTTGAAACGGCGGGCTACTCCGATTTCACTCTCCGAAGCCCCATAAAGACTTTCCCAGTACTGTAGATTTTCCTCCAGCACATGAATCAACGCTTCCGGAGTATCGTATTTTTGTGCATTCAAATCCAGATGCAATACAGGATACGTAGTCCATTCCTTTTCCAAAGTTTCCATAGCCAAGCCATGGAAAAGTTCTTTTTTCCCTTGGAAGTAAGCTTCCAACGTAGATATAAGCAGACTTTTCCCAAAGCGTCGCGGACGGCTCAGAAAGTAGTATTTACCCGTTTTTACCAACTGATAAATCTGTGCGGTCTTATCGACATAACAATAGTCTCCTTTCCGTATCTCTTCAAAACTCTGTATGCCTACCGGATAAATCATACTCCTCATCTAATATGAAATTTACTGTTTCTGCAAACTTACGGAAAATCTCTGGAATATCCGCCGAATTGCAGCAGATTAAAACAGATGTACGGTTTTCCTATCATTACCCGATAATACCACTTCAGCAGTCCTGCACATGAATACACACCGCACACTCATACCACGGTCAGACTGATAATAACAAGAAAAAGCAGACGGAAATCAAACGATCCTACCGCAAGAGAGCCAATACCGTGCGTCTGTATGCCGATGACGTGCTGCCACGTGAGAAACTAGCTGCCTACCACGACAGTAACGCAAAAGCAAAGGGAAAGGGAATATACGGTTTGTAACGTGGCGTACGTGGCTCAGAAGCACAGCATACGATTTGATACGGCATACGGGTGAACTTGAAGCCAATGCGCAATAGTTACAGACTGAGCAGCAACAAACAGAACAACGGCTGGACGAAGTGAAACAGGGAATCAAGTCGAAAAAGCTGGAAGCCGGCAAGACAGAGGCGAAAGCGGCACTCGCGACAAAGGTCGGTTCTCTTTTGGGCAGCGGCAAGCTGAAAGCGGAAAGAGAGGAATTGCAGCAACACATATCCGCCCTTGAAAGTCAGAACGAAGAATTGCTACGGCATATCAAGACAATGGAACGGAAACATAAGAAAGAACGCGCCAAGTTCAACGAGTATATGGACAAGATACAGCGGTACTTCCCTCATGTGGAGATATTGTTGCCGTTGATTGACTTCTGCCGAAACACCTTGCATTTCTCTGAAAGGGTTATCCAAGAATTGTGCAAGTTGAAGAAAGTAAGATTGAAAGGTGATTTCTATTCTCCAGAGTTCAACCGAAAGTTCCATGATGAGAATGCAGCATTCCTATTTAAGGAAGATAAAAACAGGAAAAGACATTACCATATATGCGTGAATGATATTCTGCTTGTGCAATGGTTCAGACAGAAAGCGAATGAATGGAGAAACGATTTAGACATTATATCCACAAAGCATAAAAAAGGAATGAAAATATAGGATATACTCTAATTCCTATTTTAAAAGCAAATAAAAGCACTATAAGACAGGAGATTATCATAAAAATCCTATATCTTTGTAATTGAATTGAGGTGGCTTTAATCATTAATACTAAATTAATACCATCGATGCGTATATGAATATTCTTGATATAGATATTGATAAGATAAATAAAGATAGAGAGATAGGTCTTAAATGTAAAGACTTTAATCTTTTGTTAAAATGTGCCGTTGATATGGCGGAAGCCTTTACATCTAGTAGGCTATTAGCAAAAGAAGCTGCTTTCTTTCTTGGAAGGCTTGGAGATAGAGACCGTTTTGAGTCTGTTGTATATGGCCCTACGCTTGAATTACCGTCTTCATTACGTGAACCTCGTTCTTTTAAAATACCTCAAATCCGCAACTAAGCTCTTCAGCGTCCTTCTTGCGTCTAAACGTCCT
>ERZ791575.213-NODE-213-length-30780-cov-4.298259_pt1 | contig 30780 bp, 19 predicted proteins | sample MGYA00509970_ERZ791575 | MGnify/ENA primary metagenome ERZ791575 (study PRJEB30046, sample SAMN00791935) | human gut metagenome | study: EMG produced TPA metagenomics assembly of the A metagenome-wide association study of gut microbiota in type 2... | reverse complement strand
TCTCATAAGCGGTAGGAGTGTTTTGATACTTAAAATACCATGTGCGGTTATCGGCGCCGAGATTCCGGTAACTGTTAGTGATATCGATTTCTTTCTCAAGTGCATGTGCAGCGATCGCATTCAGATAGTCCTCCATCCGGGTGTTGAGAAGCTGCTCTTTTTCACTTGCGGAAACTGTGCCGCTTAAGATTTCGCCTTCTCCTGTCACAGTCACTGCGACAATCTGCTCTGTCAAACCTCCGACACCGATTTTTTCTGTTTCTTTGACTCGACAGGAAGCTGCATCCACTTTCACATAAAGTTCCGGTGCAAGTTGTAAGGTGTAATCATCCGCAAAGTTCTGCGTGAAGAATGCTGCACGCGCGGTATCCGTATCGACAAGCCCCGCCGCCCTTCCACGTTTCCAGACTTCATAGGCTGTAATCTGCGGTTTCTCGGTATCATCCTCCACTGCCCCGGACTGCTCCCCCTCTATATCGACAAAAGGAATATACAGTGTCTCTAAGTGATTAGCACGCTCCTCATAGAGCATGCCAAGCGTCGGGTAAGCTTTCTGGTCAATGCCCGATGTGTTTTCCAGCAGTTCTTCCAGATAATTTCCAAGCAGCACATCAAGTTCTCCCTCTGTCTGCGCCAGACGGTCACAGCTTTCCGTCGTCATCACATAAGCGTTCCACGGAACCTCTTTTTCCTGCTCCAGCATGGATAGCATATCTTCCACTTCCGCCTCTTTTTTCAGAAAAGACCGCTCGATGAGCACCACTTTCAAATGGTTGTAATCCACCTTTTTATTTCCTGCATACTCATGATTCAGCCACACATTTTGGAAATCGTCCTGATCTCTGATATTCAAAAGAACCGGGAATGCCTTATCCTCAAGTTCTGCGACATTACACCCCTGTAAAAAAAGACACCCAAACAAAAAACATACCAGCACCAGCACACGTACTTTTTTATTATGTTTTTTTCTCTCTCCAGTCAGAAACAGCAGTACCGGCACGCCAACGACAAAAGGTGTTCCAATCTTCCACAGCAGGAATGTCACGCAGTCCAAAAACTGCTGATTTCTGTAAAACAGCACTGTCACGCCATACACCAGAAGAAGCAGAATGAGATACGGCAGCATTCTTTTTTTCCCTTCCAGATAACCGCCGCAGTCACGGATTACTTTTGCAGCCAGATTTCCACTGTAAAAAACCATGCTGTTTAGCATCGCATACAGCGTAAAAAACCAGATGCTGAACATAAAAGCATCCGTCCTCTTCAAAAACCCGCCCGTCACCTGCACGCGGCTCATCATCGTGACCGCCGGAAATTTCATCTGAGCCAGTGCCTCGACGCCAAACAGCCCGATCAGGATCAGGTACAGTGCTGCAAATACGCCGCCGGAAAATCCGACCGCTTTTTCCGCCGCGCTGATATGTTTTTTGTCATCCGACACGTATTCTTTCAAAAAAAGTACGATTGACACCATGGAATAGCAGAAAAATACATAATAACTTCCGTTTAACATTTCTTTTCCATCCGCCACAAAAACCGGGCTCCAGTAGGCTGGCTTCACCTCCCTGCACGCCGCAAATAACATCAGAAACAGCGGTATCATCAGAAACCAGAACAGCATCTCGTACCCTCTCGCCCTGCCCTCGATCCCGCCCGCCATTCCATAAAACGCGAGCAGCAATATCAACAACAGCACCAGATAAAAGCTGATGTTTTCCACAAGCCCATTCAACATCAGCGTGGAAAACAGATACGCCGTGTACGAAGCCATAAGGATAAAATACAGAAAATATCCGCCCCAGAGCACATAACCGCATACTTTTCCACACTTCTGCTTCAAAAAGTCGGGATAACTTGTTTTCATGCCTTTCAACAGATATCTCAATAATTTCAAGTACAAAAACGTGGACAAAATCCCCGCCAGAATGCAAAAAATCCCGTCGCGCCCTGCCGTATCTGCAAGCATTGTCGGCAGTAGTAGCGTCCCCATTCCAAGAAAGTCATATGTCAGAAGGCGGAACACCTGTCTGCCTGAAATTTGATTGTTTTCTGAGAACATACTTCCCCCTATCTCTTCTAACATCTGCGCATTTTTTCATCAGATTTCCATTTATCTTAAAATAAAAACTTTTCTCAACCTATCTCTTCTTTGAAAACGTCAGCTTTGTCCGCTCTTTCGGATTTGCATAAATCGGACGTTTGCGCAGTTTCCGGAAAGGCTGCCGCCAGATAAAATCCCGTTCATCCTCATAATTGTTCAAATCTGCTCCCACAAACGGCATGAGATACGGGATGCCAAAGCTTGTCAAATGCGCAAGATGGATCAGTACAAAGAGCAGTCCAAGCAGCATGCCAAAGTAGCCAAGCCACGCACAGATTCCAATAAAAAAGAATTTTAAAATGCGGAACGCCGTGGCAAATTCTTCATTCGGGATCGCAAAGGAACAGAGTGCGGTAAAGGAGATCACAATCACCACGATCGGACTGACCAGATTCGCCTCTACCGCTGCCTGTCCAATGATCAGTCCTCCCACGATTCCGATGGTATTTCCCATTGCACCGGGAAGCCGCACGCCCGCCTCCCGCAAAAGTTCAAACGACAATTCCATGATGAGTACTTCCACGACTGCCGGAAATGGGACACCCTGCCTCGCCTCAGCAAACGACAAAAGTAGTGTAGTCGGAAGTATCTGTGTATGAAAATTAGTCACTGCAAGATAAAATCCAGGCAGCGTCATTGCAAAAAAGGATGCGAGATACCGCAGGATCCGCCCGAACGTCGCAATCTCAAAACGGCTGTAATAATCGTCACTGGTACGGATAAATGAATTGTAATCTGTCGGCAGTATCAGACCGATCGGAGAATTATCGCACATCACGATCACTCTGCCCTCTAATACCGCCATGGCCGCCCGGTCAGGACGCTGTGTTGTCTGAAACTGTGGAAATGGCGAATACCATTTTTTCTCTGCCAGCTGTTCTAACATTCCGCTGTCTAATATCCCATCAATCGTGAAATCCTGCAGCCTCTTTTCAATTTCTTTTACAAGTCCCGGATTCGCAAGATCCTCCACATACACAAGATAGACGTTCGTGTTCGATCTAATCCCGGCTTTCAGTCCTCTCACTTTCACACGGGGCGAACGGATCCTTTTCCGGATCAGCGCCGCATTCTGCTTCACAGAATCGCAAAAACCTTCGTTGGAACCGCGGATTACTTTTTCCGAATCAACCTCTGTGATCCCCATATTCGGATAACCATCATCCGGTATTTTTACTGCCCGGTCAAAACCATCCACAAAAAGGATCGCCTCCCCGGTGAGCAGACCGCTCACAGCCTCCTCAATAGTCGGAAAATATGTTGCATCCGAGATTCCAAGCGCATTTTCCTGCAGTGTACAAAGGATCTCATCCCTTGTCAGTCCATTTAAGTATTTTAAAGTCTCTCCGAGTGCGGACGTTCCCATGTCCACGGACACTTCAATAAAGGTCAGATAACAGGCGGTATCCTGATTCCTGCCAAGCTTCATCTGCTTCTTTTTAATGTCCGCACAGTCATGAAAATAAAATTCCATTTCCTCTATATTTTGCGTTAAATCCGTCGATACCGGACATTTCTGATTTTCCGACATTTCCAGCTTGTTTCCTTTCTATTAATTCCCCCTAATACGAAAGAGGATAAGCAAAATGCTTATCCTCTTTCTAGTCTGTACGGTTTTCCATTTTTTATGCAGTTTTCCTGTCCTCCGGGCAGTTACTTCTTATTCCTGCTCCTGGATCATAGCCTTAACTGCGACTGCCTGATTCTTCACATGCTGGTGCATCGTCTCTGTCACCTGCGTTTTGTTCTTACGGACTAACCCTTCCACAATATCTTTATGTTCTTTCATCAATGTCGGATAGTTATTCTCATCTTTCAGATATTCCACACGATAGCGGTACATCTGCTCCCGGAGGTTATTTAACATATTCACAAGCTTCGGGTTACCGGTTGACTGGTAAATAATATCGTGAAACTTTACATCCGCCTCTGCGATTTTTTTCACATTATCTGTCTTGGTGGATTCCTCAAACTCATGCATGGTCGCAACCAGCTCTTCTAACTGTTCCTCAGAAATCTGCTCACATGCAATTTTTGCCGCAAGCTCATCTAACGCTTCGCGGATCTGAAGGACATCCTCCATATCTTTCTCCGTCATTTTGGCAACTTCCGCGCCTTTTCTTGGGATCGTAACGGCAAGTCCCTCCTGCTCAAGCATACGGATCGCCTCACGGATCGGTGTACGGCTGACACCAAGTTTTGCCGCAAGCTGCAGCTCCATCAGCCGCTCGCCCGGTTTTAATTCCCCTTTTAAAATAGCCTCTCTTAACGTGTTAAACACAACATCTCTCAGCGGAAGATACGCATCCATATTCAATGTTAAATCTTCTGTCATCTTTGATACCATGCCTTTCTACTTACGCGCGTTATTATAAATACTCGTTAAATATACCTGTTTTGCAAGACCGGAGGCTTTCATCGCCTCGTATGCCTCTACTGCCGTCGCTTCCTTGTCAAAAAGACCGAAAACCGTCGGACCACTGCCACTCATCATGGCATTCACAGCGCCATGCTCCATCATGTGATCTTTGATGTCTGCGATCACAGGATAAGCCGGGATCGTCACTGTCTCTAAAACATTTCCCATATCTGCTGCAATTTTATATAAATCTTTCTCTCTTATATCTGCCACAAGCCGGTCAATATCCGGGTGTACCATATCAGAGCCTAACTTCAGATTCTCATAGACGAACTTAGTAGAAACACTGATCTGCGGTTTTGCGATCAAAACAGGACATTTCACCATCGGCGGAAGCTTCGAAAGCTTCTCTCCTATGCCCTCTGCCAAAGCCGTTCCACGCATAATGCAGTACGGAACATCTGCACCGATCTTCACACCGCGCTCCATCAGTTCTTCCCTTGTCAGTCCCAGATCAAAAATCTGGTTCATACCATATAACACTGCCGCTGCGTCCGTGCTTCCCCCTGCCATCCCGGCAGCTACCGGAATGTACTTGTGCAGCCATACATGCACGCCATCTTTTATCGCAAACTCATCCTGCAAAAGCTTTGCCGCTTTATAGACAAGATTGTTCTCATTCGTCGGCAAAAAAGAAAGATTCGTTTCCATCGTGATCTCACCGGAAGTATTCTTCGAGATCTCCAGCCTGTCAAACAAATGAATGGTCTGCATCACCATGCGGACCTCATGATAACCATCCTCTCTTTTTCGTACCACATCCAGCCCAAGATTGATCTTAGCCAGCGCCTTTACTGAAATATCCTTCATCGGTTAGTTTCTCCTTACCAAAATCGTCGCTAACACACATTGATTGTACTTAAAATAAAACTTGTTTTTTTTATGTTTTTTGTATACAATTAGTATCTTATCATTTTATGTCCAAAAGGTCAATCGGCACTAAACTTTTTTCTTTGCCAGTCCGATATAATTAACAGAACCATGGAAGGTTAATAACTATTCATTCAGGTGGCTGAACATTTTGTTTTCTGTAAAAACAAATGCATCCAGCTTCGCCAGACAAGGAGGATCATATGGCAATCAATTCCATTAACACTGTGACTGCTGCCGCAGCAGCATCTACACAGACAACAACAAAAACAGCAGAAAAGACATCCGAGACAACGAAAAAGGCAGATTCTTCCAAGACAGCTTCCGGTGTCATTTATGAGAAGAGTTCTGACTCCAGGACAGACAAGGCTTCCAATAAAACAACAAACAAGACCGACAACGCAGCGATCGTTGCAAAGTTAAAAGCTGACGCAGAGCAGCGCACTGCACAGCTCCGCAGCATCGTTGAGCAGATGATGACCAAGCAGGGTGTTGCGATCGGCACCGCAGATGATATGTGGAAATTCCTTGCAAAAGGTGATTTTACCGTATCAGCCGATGTGAAAGCACAGGCACAGGCAGATATCGCAGACGACGGTTACTGGGGTGTAGAGCAGACTTCCGACCGTATTCTTGATTTTGCAAAAGCTTTATCCGGTGATGATCCTGACAAGGCAGACGCTATGTTAGAAGCTTTCAAGAAAGGTTTCGAACAGGCAACCAAAGCATGGGGAGATAAACTTCCGGATATTTCCCAGAGAACCTACGACGCAGTTGTCGAGAAATTCAACAAATGGAAAAACGGAACAGAGGATGCTTCTACTGAGGCATAATTCATAAAAAAGACCTGCGTGTACCTATGTCATGCGAACATCATGACATTGTACACACAGGTCTTTTTCTTTTGCTTTTCAGCGGTTAAAAACTTACTATTATTCTCCTAAAAGCTTCTCAATGCTTGCAAGCTTGACACAGACAACAAAGATGTCGATCGCAGTCGTGAGATCTTCCAGGCTTGGATAGGATGGTGAGATACGGATGACAGAATCATGCGGATCTTTTCCATATGGGAAAGGCGCACCCGCCGGAGTCATCACAACCCCTGCTTTTTTTGCTTTTGCCACAACATTTTTTGCACATCCATCCAGTGTCTCATATGTGATGAAGTATCCACCCTTCGGGCTGTACCAGCTTCCGGCTCCGAGTCCTTTTAACTCTCTTTCAAATGTATCCAGGATCATTTCAAATTTTGGACGGAGAGAATCTGCGTGTTTGCGCATATGCTCTGTGATTCCGTGGATATCTTTGAAGAAACGGACATGGCGCAGCTGGTTTACCTTATCATGGCTGATGGTCTGGAATTTCAACTGCTTCTCAATATCCTCCAGGTTGTTGCGGGAGGTTGCGATCGCTGCCACACCGGAACCAGGGAATGTGATCTTGCTTGTAGAACAGAATTTGTAAACCATATCCGGGTTTCCTGCTCTCTTGCATTCTTTTAAGATCTCGATCAGATGATCCTGATTAATATCATATAAATGATGCACGCAGTATGCGTTATCCCAGTAGATACGGAAATCTTTTGCTGCCGGTTTTAATCTTGCAAAACGGCGGACCGTCTCATCCGAATAAGTGATTCCCTGTGGATTGGAATACTTTGGCACACACCAGATACCTTTGATCGCCTCATCTTTGCTCACAAGGTCTTCCACCATATCCATATCCGGTCCGGTCGGAAGCATCGGTACGTTGATCATCTCAATGCCGAAATATTCTGTGATCGCAAAATGTCTGTCATATCCCGGTACCGGGCACAAAAATTTTACTTTATCTAATTTACACCATGGAGTGTTTCCCATAACACCGTGTGTCATGGAACGTGAGATGGTGTCATACATAATGTTAAGGCTTGAGTTACCATAAATGATGATATTGTCTGGATTACACTCGATCATATCACCGATAAGCTGTTTTGCTTCACTGATACCGTCCAGCACACCATAGTTTCTGCAGTCTGTACCATCATCACAGGTCAGATCAACACCGGAAGTCAGTACATCCATCATTCCCATCGAAAGGTCTAACTGTTCCTGGGATGGCTTACCTCTGGACATATCAAGTTTTAAGCCTCTCTGCTGGAATTTTTTGTATTCCGCTTCCAATCCTTCCTTCTCTTTCAATAACTCTTCTTTTGTCATTTCCTCGTAGGACTTCATCTCTAATTCCTCCTGCTTTTTTATGTATTTGAAGCGTTTACGCTTTCTAACAAAATCAGTTACGGCTGTTCTTCCCCGTAAGTTTCACCCTTGATCTTTTTGAAATATTCGCGGATATTCTTCTCGTAGCCATTCTCACTCGGAACGTAAAACTTCCGGTCTGTCAGTCCATCCGGCAAATATTGCTGATCCACATAATGATCCGGATAATCATGTGCATATTTATATCCAACACCATGTCCCAGTTTTCCGGATGACTTGTAATGTGCATCCTGTAAATGAACCGGAATCGGCGCTGTTTTCGTATTTTTTACTGCTTCCATCGCATCTGAAATCGCATTGACTGCCGAGTTGCTCTTTGGCGCACTTGCCACATAGGTAACCGCCTGAGACAAAATAATCTGTGCCTCCGGCATACCGATTCGCTCAACCGCCTGTGCTGCCGACGTTGCGACAACAAGTGCCATCGGATCGGCATTGCTCACATCCTCTGCCGCGCAGATCATAATTCTTCTTGCGATAAACTTAATATCTTCCCCCGCGTAAAGCATTCTGGCAAGATAATAAACTGCTGCATCCGGGTCAGAGCCGCGCATACTTTTGATAAAAGCAGAGATCGTATCATAGTGATTGTCTCCGGTCTTATCATAACGCACCACACGCTTCTGGATACATTCACTGGCAACCTCAAGTGTGATATGAATCTTTCCATCTGCGCTCCGTTCCGTTGTCAAAATACCAAGTTCAATTGCTGTGAGCGCTGCTCTTGCGTCTCCGTTTGCCACGTCAGCAAGAAAATCCAGTGCCTCCTCGTCAATGACTGCATCGTAAGCGCCCATTCCTTTTTCCTTATCATTCACCGCCCTGAGGATCAGCGTCTTAATATCTTCCGTGGACAGATTCTTCAGCTCAAAAATGATGGAACGGGACAAAAGCGCTCCATTCACCTCAAAATATGGATTCTCGGTTGTTGCACCAATTAAGATCACGGTTCCGTCTTCCACAAACGGAAGGAGATAGTCCTGCTGTCCCTTGTTGAACCGGTGGATCTCATCGATAAACAGGATCGTCTTTTTTCCGTACATGCCTTGATTGTTCTTCGCCTGCGCAATGACATCCTCCATGTCTTTTTTCCCGGCGGAAGTTGCATTGATCTGAAGGAACTCAGCACTTGTGGTATTGGCAATGACCTTTGCCAAAGTCGTTTTCCCGGTTCCCGGCGGTCCATATAAAATAATGGAACTTAACTTGTCAGCCTTGATCGCACGGTAAAGCAGCTTGTCTTTTCCGATGATATGCTGCTGCCCTACCATCTCATCCAGCGTCGCTGGACGAAGTCTGGAAGCTAACGGCGACTCCTTTTCTCTGTTCTGTTCTCTCATATAATCAAATAAATCCATACGAAAAGCCTTTCTTTTTGTCCGTGTACTGCGTACACTTGACTATTTTGAATATTCTGATTTCAAAACTTGCAATATTTGAGATCATAAATTCAATTTTTAGTATTTCATTTCAAAAATATGACGGATTTTATTCGTGAAAATTCATCGCAATTACTACATTACATGAATTTGCCATGTTTGACAAGTGGATATTTCATTTTATCTTATTTTCCACAATTTAATTATGTTTTCTATAAGTTTTGCAATTACCTATATTGTCATTTTGACCTGTGTCATGTTTCTGAACTTAATAATATCATTATCTGTCCTTTGGATAGATAATGATATTATTGCATACATAGCCCTGCAAAAGCAACCTGTTTTATGTGGGGATACCCAACGAGCAGGAGGCGGTGTCTAACCGCCATCCTCTCAAAATATTTTCTCTGAACTCTTTGTGCCTATCGTTGAAATAAACTCTCCTTATGGGTATAATATAAAGAAACTACCAATACCTCAAAGGAGGGATTTTATGATAGAACAGCTCATTGCTGAAGCAACCGAATGTGATTTCAAAGTTGCTCTCGAAACAAAAAAGCCAAAAAGCTGGTTAAAAAGTGTCAGTGCCTTTTCCAATGGGATCGGCGGCACTCTGTTTTTCGGAGTCTCTGATGACCGGGAGCCTATCGGCTTGTCAGATGTTCAAAAGGATGCTGAAGCGATCAGCCGCTTAATCAAAGAACGAATCACACCATTACCTCAGTTCATCTTAAAACCATTACAGGAAGATGGTAAAAATCTATTAGCTCTGGAGGTTTCTCCCGGCCGCAGCACCCCATATTATTACAAGGCAGACGGCGTGATGGAAGCATATATCCGTGTTGGAAATGAAAGCGTAATTGCCCCTGATTACATTGTGAATGAATTGATCTTAAAGGGAACCAATCAGTCCTTTGATACCCTAACAACAGACGCGGTAAAAAAGGATTACAGCTTTACACTTCTGGAAGCAACCTATCTGGAACGGACCGGTCTCCGCTTTGAGCCATCCGATTATGTTTCCTTTGGTTTGACTGATAAAAATGGACTCCTGACCAATGCCGGAAAACTCATGACCGATCAGCACACGGTTTATAACTCCCGTATGTTCTGTACCCGGTGGAATGGCTTGGAAAAAGGCTCTATCTTTGATGATGCGCTGGACGATAAAGAATACGAGGGAAATTTGATTTATTTACTGAACAGCGGCAGTGAATTTATTCGCAATAATTCCAAAGTCCGTTTTGTCAAAAAGGCACAGTATCGTGTAGACAAGCCGGATTATGCTGAACGAGCTGTGACAGAGGCTCTTGTCAATGCGCTTATCCATCGTGATTATATTGTGCTTGGCAGCGAAATCCATATTGATATGTTTGATGATCGGGTGGAAATCACATCTCCGGGCGGTATGTTTGGCGGCGGCTCAATTCAGGAATACGATATTTACAGTATCCGTTCCATGCGACGAAACCCTGTGATTGCTGACCTGTTCCACCGCATGAAGTACATGGAACGCCGTGGAAGTGGCCTACGCAAAATCGTCAGTGAAACCGAAAAGCTACCTGGATATACAGCGGCATATAAGCCTGAATTTACCTCAACAGCAACAGATTTCAGAGTCATCTTGAAAAATGTAAACTACAACTTAGAGGGTGACGCCCACCAAGTTATCCACCAAGTTACCCACCAAGTTATTGAACTATCAACGGTATCCAAACAGATTTTGGCTTTTTGCACAACACCAAAATCCAAGAAAGAGCTTGCAGTATTTTGCGGCTTCAAAGATTTAAGAAACTTCACTTTGAAACATATCAATCCGCTTTTAGAATCCGGGCAATTAGAAATGACTATTCCCGATAAACCTAAAAGTCGCAATCAAAAATATATTACAGTTCGTTCCGAATAAACAGAGAAGCAGGGCATTGGGTCTCATCTCCCATTGTCCTGCTTCTTTTTCATTCCAAATTATATTCACATCATTTACCCATACACCCAATCCTGTATCGCAAATTTCAAACTCTGCACCTTACCCATCAGCCAGATTGCAGCCAACGGCAGCCCCATAGGGCTAATCAAAAATGCCATAACCAGCAAAATCACACCATTCTGCGGGGAATAGGTAATCAGCACAGCCACGCCAAGCAGAGCAATTACCGTGCTTAGTAGACCAAGCACCAGACCGGATATGTAGATCAGCCCCGTGCAGAGCCAGACAAAAAGCGTCAACACCAAAACGACCGGTGCAGTTACGATCATCAGCAGACATTTCAAAATCTTCATTCCTGTTCCTCCTTCCAACGCTCCAGATGCCGTTTGCACAGGGCATCCGCTTCTCTCTCATCATCTTCCGTCACTTCCCGTTTTCCTTTGGTCAGTTCAATCTCCAGATAAGTCCGGTAATCATCGGCTAAGAGGTCGAACAGTTCCTTGGGAGTATGGCACACCTCGCCAGAGCAATAGTGAAAATCTTGGTCAAATTCAACTCTTACACATCCATGGCGGCTGATATAAACTTCTATGGTCTCGTCTGCGGTTAGGTAATCCGCAAAAATCTCCAGCACCTTTTCAAAGGTCAGCATCTGTTTTCACTCCTTTGCTACGCTTCTTATTCTACTCATATTATCCGGTACGGACAGGCAAAAGACAAGGATACAGACAAAAAGAAAAAGCGGAGGAAGGTGCGGCGAAGAAACGCCGTTCCTCCCTCCGCAAATGGAGTATCTATCCCTGTTATGAAAGTTTGGAGAGTTGGGTAAGGATTTCCTTTACACCCTCCCACAGTTGTTCCTGCCGCTGGGATATATCCTCCAAGTCAGCATTATAAACCCGCCCGGTCTCATGCACTTTGCGGGTCAGCTGATTCAAGTTGTTGCTGCTTCGGCGCATCAGGGAGACCAACTCCTTCAGCTCCGGCAGTTCCAGCTTGACCACATAACCATCCAGCGCCATTTTCCGCAGATAAGCGCTCAAATTCTCTGTCCCGTATTGCTGCATCTTTTGATGGATCAGTTCCAGTTCTTCTGCGGACACCCAAAACAAAACCGGAACATCCCGCTTGCGCTTTGCCATGGTTATCGCTCCAGCTCCCGTTTTTTCGGGGCGGCAGACTTATGGGCGGGCAGCTCTTGTTTGAGCTTATCCCGTACTGAGGGACGGGACGGTTCCAGTTTTTCTCTCTGGGTACGGCTGCGCTGCTGTTCTTCACGCACCAGATCAATAAAACCATCCAGCACAGCAGGGTGGCTGTTTAAGGCATAACCACAACGGACGGTTTCGGGATTATCATTAGGAATGGTCTTGGCCCATTCTTTGTTGCGTCGGGAGTAGCGCCCATCCCAGTCCTGAAGCTGGACGGTGTTGGCCAGAACCAAAGCCACACGCTCCATGCCATAGGTCTCGATCACACCCTTTGCCGCATCGTGACTGAGATACATTCCGTCGAAGTGTTCCCGCACCGCCGCTTCAATGGACTCCTTGCATTGGAGATTTGCATTGTTGGAAGCCCGGTACTGCTCCAGCTCCCCATGTTCTCTCGCATAGGCGGCAGAGTGGGGATAGACCGGTGTTGTTCGCAGTTCCTCTTTAGCTCTGCACACATCGTCGGCACGGTTCTCAATACTGTCCCGGATCACATCCATATAGCCGGTCTCCAGCTTTTCAAAATAACGGTACACATCCGCCAGCGGAGAGGGAGATTCCAAAAGTGCCTGGGCCTGGGCGTCGGTCAGCTCCAGCTCCTCCATCGCCATCACAATATCCTCACGGACAGTATATTCATAGGTGTGGTGCAGGATTTCTTCCGGGGGCTGGCTTTTCAGCCAGTCCCTGTATTTGTCCTGCTCAGCGGCCATCTTTTCATAAAGAGCTGTATTCAGATCGTTGGTATTCATGTTATCGCACCTCCTCATGTTGTTTTGGTTTCTTGTCAGTACTGCGGGGTGGCACCGGGCGTTTCAGATGATCCAGCACCGAAGGCCGTGTACTTTTGGCAACAGCGGATTCGGTGTGTGCCGGTCCCTTTCCGTCGATGTTGAGCAGGGTATCCAGCTCCACCAGACGGGCGTTTTTGCTTTTTAGTTCTTCTTCATAAAGGAATGGCTTTCCAACTTCCTCCTTTGCGGCAGCCTGCTGCTGATAGAGGTTATCCAGCTGGGCCTTTGCCGCCTCCAGACGCTGGGGCATCTGGGCGAGGGCATTGTCGATACGGGTAAGATTTCCGCGAGGGTCTGTACCAAGGGTTGCCCTGTGGGTCATCTGGCCTTTCAACAGGAGCGTATATTCCTGTTTCCAAGCGGAAAATTCCACGGACATGGCATAGCCCCGGTAGCTGCCGATCTGTACCGGATCGGAGGTTTTGACCTCCTTGCAGGCATCCAAAAGGGCAGCACCGGCGTTCTCCTTATCGGTCAGCAGATCTCCACGAATCTCCATACCGGCAAAGCCGTCCTCCGGGTGCGGGTGAGCTGCCAAAACCTCCAGGTCAGATTCAAAGCCTTTGATAAAGCCCTTGTGCTTTTCAATCTCCTCCGGGAAGTATTTGAGCAGCTGGTCCTCCAGACGATACTGCTTGCTCTGGTGGTCGGCTTTCATCAGCTTCAGGCGGGATACCTCCACATCCAAATCCATACGCTCCTTGATACGGGGATCTCCGGCACACAGAGCCTTGATCTCGGCAAAACTGAGGGCGGTTTCATCCACATCATCGCAGGAGCGCACCGGCGATTTAGAAGTCATGATCTGGCTGATGAATTTCTGCTTGTTCTCCACCGTCTGCCAGAGGTATGCGTCAAAGGTTCCCTCGGTCACATAGCGGTACACATGGACAAGGGGATTCTGGTTGCCCTGGCGCTCGATACGGCCCTTGCGCTGGGCAAGGTCTCCCGGTCTCCACGGACAGTCCAGGTCATGAAGTGCCACCAGACGGTCCTGCACATTGGTGCCTGCGCCCATCTTGGCGGTGCTGCCCAAAAGGACACGAACCTGACCGGTACGGACTTTAGAGAACAGCTCCTTTTTCCGCACTTCGGTATTGGCTTCATGGATAAAAGCGATCTGGTCGGCAGGCATCCCCTGGGCAATGAGTTTCTGACGAATATCGTCATATACCGTAAAGACCGGTTCCTGCTCCGGCAGAGGCACAGCGCCTTCCAGTGCGTGAAGCAGTGGATTATCCAGCGTTTTCGCCGCCTTGCTTGCAGGAGCTTTGGCCTGTGGTGTAGAAATGTCGCAGAACACCAGCTGGGTCAGCTTGTCAGCTTTGCCGTCCCGCCAGATCTGCATGATGTTGTCCACGCACTGATTGACCTTTGTGCCAGGTTCATCCGGCAGCATCTGGTTGACGATTCTCTGGTCAAGCCCCAGCTTGCGGCCATCCGAGGTAATCTTGAGCATATTGTCCTGAGACGGGTCAACGGTTCCGCTGTGTACCAGCGATGCACGCTCCGAAAGAGCTTTGACCATTTCCTGCTGATGTTCGGTGGGCTGCGCCACAACATTGTGGTATTCCACCTCCGGGGTAGGCAGATTCAGTTGGTCGGCGGTCTTGATGTCCGCCACTTCTTTGAACAGGTTCATCAGCTCCGGCAGATTAAAGAACTTGCTGAATCTCGTTCTTGCCCGGTAGCCGGTGCCTTCCGGTGCCAGCTCCAATGCTGTGACGGTCTCCCCAAATCGGGAAGCCCAGCAGTCGAAGTGGGTCATGTTCAGTTCTTGCAGGCGTTCATATTGAAGATAACGCTGCATGGTGTAAAGCTCGGTCATGGAGTTGCTGACCGGTGTGCCGGTGGCAAAGATCACGCCACGGTTTCCGGTGATCTCATCCATATAGCGGCACTTGGCAAACATATCGGAGGATTTCTGCGCGTCCGATGTGGAAAGACCAGCCACATTCCGCATTTTTGTGTATAAAAACAGGTTCTTGTAGTTGTGGGCCTCGTCCACAAACAGCCGGTCCACACCCAGCTGCTCAAAAGTTACCACATCGTCTTTTCGCCCCTCGGCTTGCAGCTTTTCCAGTCTGGCTTCCAGAGACTTTCTGGTACGCTCCAGCTGCTTGACGGTAAAACGCTCGCCGCCGCTGGCCTGCACCTCTGCGATGCCCTCGGTGATCTCGTCGATCTGCTCATAGAGAAGCCGTTCCTGACGCTCCCGGCTGATGGGGATACGCTCAAACTGGCTGTGTCCCATGATGATGGCGTCGTAGTCACCGGTCGCAATACGGGCGCAGAACTTCTTGCGGTTATGGGTCTCAAAGTCCTTTTTGGTTGTGACTAAGATGTTGGCAGAAGGATAGAGGCGCAGAAACTCCGATGCCCACTGCTCAGTCAGGTGGTTGGGAACCACAAAGAGAGATTTCTGGCACAAGCCCAGGCGTTTGGCTTCCATCGCAGCGGCCACCATCTCAAAGGTTTTGCCCGCGCCTACTTCGTGTGCCAACAGGGTATTTCCGCCATACAGCACATGGGCGATGGCACTTTTCTGGTGTTCCCGCAGGGTAATGGCCGGGTTCATGCCCCCAAAAGTGATGTGGCTGCCATCATATTCGCGGGGACGGGTAGAGTTCATTTCTTCGTTGTACTGGCGCACCAAAGTCTGGCGGCGCTCCGGGTCTCTCCAGATCCAGTCCCTAAAGGCTTCCCGGATAGCCTGCTGTTTTTGGGCAGCCAGAGTGGTCTCCTTGGCATTCAGCACGCGGCGCTCTTTTCCGTCTGCGTCCTCTATGGTGTCATAGATACGGACATCCCGCAGGTTCAGGCTGTCCTCTAAAATCTTGTAGGCATTGGCACGACTGGTCCCATAGGTGGTATAAGCTGCCACATCGTTGTAGGATACAGAAGATTTCCCCTTGATCTGCCATTCAGCAGTAAAGGAGGAATAGTTGACCTCAATGCTGCGCTGGAGATAAAACGGGGTGTTGAAGGTCTCGTACATAAACTGCTGGATGTACTCCTTGTCAATCCAGGTAGCGCCCAGACGCACCTCAATTTCCGACGCATCCAGGTCTTTGGGCTGGGCGGCGGTAAGAGCTTCCACATTGACTGCAAAAGAAGGGTCCTGCTGTGCCGCCCGCTGCGCCTGACGCAGTTTGCGGCGTACATTGCCGGAAAGGTATTCATCAGCAGTCACATAATGGGGTGTGCCGTCTTTCTCCAACTGTCCCGGTACACGGAAGATCACGCCTTGCAGCTCTCCGGCCAGTTCTTCTTTTGTTTTTCCGGTAAGCCGACTCATATAGCTCATATCTACGCAGGCTTTTTCCGAGATGGACACCGCCAGTGCTTCGCTTGCCGTATCCACAGTAGCCACTGCCTGATGGGGCTTGATGGTCCGTTTGGTGAACATATCCGCCTTGCGCTCCAGCTTTCCGTCCTCGTCAATAACTTCCAGCGCACAGAGCAGGTAATAGGAAGAATCGTCTGCATAGGCCAGGCGGTTTGCACGGTCATTGATGAGACCGTATTTGGCAGAAAAGCTGTCATAGAGGCTGTTCAGTTCCGCCTGCTTTTGGGTAATGGTGCTGTCTGGAACCGCTGCATCCATCTGAAGGTCGATCAGTTCCTGCACACAATCACGCAGTCCCACAAGACCTTTCACGCGGGCTTCGGCGGTGGCGTTGAGGTCAGGGCGCACCATGCGGCTGTTTTCCCGGTAGTACACCTGCCCGTCTACAATGGCATAGGAATAGTTCTTCACATTGGGGTCGGCAGGAATGGAGGTGTCAATGGCTTCGCCTTCGCCCAGCTCCGGCAGCTCTGCCTCCTGATAAGTGCCATGAATGTACTTCACAGCATCATGCAGCTGGTCGGAAAGCTCCAGTCCCTCGATAGGGTTCACGGTGTAATCCATACCATGAGCAGTGCTTACCGGCTCCTGTCTGCCCAGCACCATTTCCGGGTGGTCGATAAAATACCGGTTGATGGCAAACCCATCCTGCGTCGTCGCGGACTGCGCCTGCTCGTTTCCGCCTTGCGGCGAAAAGCTCGCTTGCTCCGTCGCTCCTCCTTCTCCCACAAAGTCTTGCGACTTTGCGGGAACCCTGATAATGCCGGTCTGCGTCCACTCTGGTGCAATGTCCAGCGGACGGTCCCGCTTTTGCAGGAAAATGATGTCCGATACCACCTCGGCACCGGCATTCTTTTTGAACGCGTCATTAGGCAGACGGATCGCTCCCAGCAGCTCGGCACGCTGGGCAAGATAGCGGCGCACGGTGGAATCCTTGGCGTCCATAGTATAGCGGGAGGTTACAAAAGCTACCACGCCGCCGGGACGCACCTGGTCCAGTGCTTTGGCGAAAAAGTAGTTGTGAATACTGAAATTCAGCTTGTTGTAGGCTTTGTCATTGACCTGATACTGACCGAAAGGTACATTGCCGATGGCAAGGTCAAAGAAGTCACGCCTATCGGTGGTCTCAAAGCCGCCTACTGTGATGTCCGCCTTGGGATAGAGCTGCTTTGCGATGCGCCCGGAAACCGGGTCCAGCTCCACGCCGTACAGACGGCTGTTTCGCATTTTCTCCGGCAGCATACCAAAGAAATTGCCCACACCCATAGACGGCTCCAGAATATTTCCGGTCTCAAATCCCATACGGCCCACCGCTTCATAGATGGCCTGAATGACCGTAGGGCTGGTGTAATGGGCGTTGAGGGTAGAGCTTCTGGCGGCGGCATATTCCTCCGGGGTCAGCAGCTCTTTCAGCTGGGCATACTCGGAAACCCATGCCGGTTTCTCCGGGTCAAAAGCATCAGAGAGACCGCCCCAGCCCACATATCGAGAAAGAACCTCCTGCTGTTCGGGGCTTGCCTGCTGTCCGGCAGCTTCCAGCTCTTTCAGCAAACGAATCGCATTGACATTTGCCTGGAACTTGGCTTTCGGACCGCCTTCGCCCAAATGCTCATCGGTAATGCGGAAGTTCTGTGCATTGCGGCGCAGGTTAGCCTTGTATTCCTCATAGGAGGCTTCCTCGGCAGCTTTGGCATTGGGAAAGGTCTGCCACTGGCCATTGACCTGAATGGAAACCGGGTGTTCGTCCAGCACTTCCTCAAAGGTTTTCTCCGGCTCTGTCACAGGGGCTGGCGGCTCCGGCTCCTCGATATGCAGCCGTTCCACCACCACATCATAAGGCAGATTGTTCTTATCGCCCGGATAGACGGCCACGGTCTCGGAATGGAAGGTCGGGGATTCGGTAGCCGGTTGGGGCTGTTCCTGTCCAAAGCCGTCCTGCTGACGGGCATACATCCCGCGCAGCAAAGGCGCAACCTCATCCCAGCGGAAATACAGCATAGCCAGACGCTTTTCCTCTGCATCCATGACTTCCAGTTCTATGCCCTGTGCCGTGGTACGGTAATCGGCAATATCGCCGGTCTCCAGATTCAGTGTCTCGATCTCACCGGAATAGGCTCTGCTCAGCCAGTAGGCGATCTCGCTGTTGCTCCTGCCGGATTGCAGCAGCGTGGAAATCTGCTTTTTATCCGCTTCATCCATCAGTCCATGAGCCAATACATCCCGTAAGTCCTGATCTGCCTTGTCCGGGGCAATAGGAAGAAACTCGGTATAGTAAGCATTGCGGCGGTCTGCCCGAAGCAGCTGCTCGAACTGTTCTTTGCGCTCTGCCCGGTAGATGGGATATACCATCCCGGTGGGCAGAAGCTGTACGGTGTCCTCCCGCAGCTCGGTGATCTGATAGGCGTCATCCTCGATATACACGGTATCGCCCACGGCATAGACCGGGGCAGCAGGGTCATAGGATGTTCTTTGCGGAGTTGGGCGGCGAACTGCATCATATTCCTCATCGGAAATGGAAACTTCCGAAGTCTGCTCTGTCTCGGCAGCTGCAATCTGCTCTGCATCTGACATCACCTGTTGGATAAATGGGTCATTGTCCAGTTTTTCCGGGTCTGCCACCTGTCCGTTGACGATCCCTCTTTCCTCCAGGGCTTCCCGGATGGCGATAGGGTCGATATTGTCAAAACGATCCTGTTCTTCTTCGGTATAGAACCGGTCCTCCTGAATGAGCTGGGCAAGCCTGCGCTGTACCTTCGGCCAGGGCAGCTGCGTTTCCTCCGGGCTGCCGGCACGGACAACGAACAGGCTGTTGCTGTTACTGCCGCCGTATTCCTGAGCCAGCCATGCGGCGGTATCTTTTTCTCTTGCATGGTCTTTCATATAGCGGACAACAGCGTGTTTACTCTCGATATTGCCGTTCCATGCACAAAGGGCAGTATCAATATCTTCCTGAGAAAGAGGGCGCAGAAGCTCATGGAGCTTTGGATAGGTTTCGTCGATCACTTCCCGGTGCAGGCGCTGGCGGAACTCCGGCACATCCGAATAAAGGCGGATCAGCTCCATATCCTTAGAGCCAAGAACCGCACGGCGCACAGCGGCATTGCCCTCGATGACAGCATTTTCACGGTCAGAATGACCGCAGGCATTTCGATATGCCACATCCTCAGATATGGCGGCAGTCACCACAGGCTTATACTGCTCAAACTGCTCCCGAAGGGTAGGCTTTGGCGTTTCTTCCTCTATCTCCGGCTGCTGGGCTTGAATGGCATCTTCTTCTGCCAGATCCTTTTCAGCCTGGATCTTGTCATACTGCGCTTGTTCCTGTTCGGTAAGATAGCGGCCTTTCTGGACAAGTGAGGTAATGCGCTTGGCAACCTTTTCCCAGTTCAAGTGAACATCCGGGCAGTCCTGCTTTTTATAGTGCAGTCCTTTCCCATCGTGATCTTCGCCGCTGTGTGTTGCGCCGGACAGGGCATGAGAGCGTCCGCCAATGCCATACTCGTCTTTAAGGAATCTCACTTTTTCCTTATCCGTATGGTTTTCCATGAAGAACGCATAGATACGGCCTTTTCCTCCGGCAAAACTGCTGCCGCCGGTCATGGCGGCGTCGATCTCATCCTCGGTAATGAAGTGCTGGACGGTTGGCACTTGAGAAAGATCCGAAGAAAAAGTCCTGCGGGGCAGGTCAAGGTCTTTCAGGTTCTCCCAGATTTCCCTTGGCCTATGGTAATGAAAGCGCAACAGGTCACGGTCCTGCTGATAGGCAGTCCAGAAGGCGGCGTATTCTTCCTTGAGTGTCTGGCGGAAAGCCGGGTCACTCAGCTGCTCGGCAAGCCATGCAGTTTCTTCCGGGAACCCGGTTCTCTGAATACCGGACAGACAGGACAGATACCCGGAATCTCTGGCTTTATCGCTGAAATCGTGGTACAGATGCCAAAGTTTTTCTGCAAGGAGGGAGCGTTCATAGCCTGCCGCTTCTGCAAGCTCCACATTGGAGGCAAACTGGCCGCTTTCCAAAAGCTCCCCGATACGCTCTGCGGCACTCTCCCAGGAAATGACCTGGGCAGACCTGTCATAACGGACAGACTTCCCGTGGGAAAGATGGATACCATCCTCGGCATACCATGCGCTCACGCTGCCAAGGCCATTGCCGCCGTGGTACAGCGTTTTCAGTATCTCGGCAATCTCAGCGGTGGTTTTCTGCTTTTCAAATGCTGCAACCACACGCTCCCTCTGACGATCTGTATTGCCTCCCAAACGCAGCACATGGTCAATATCATTTTGGGCAAAAGAAAAAGCAGAGGATGTATGCGCTACATTCTCTGCTTCATCTATGGATTGGATCTGTTCCGCTTCGGAGAGGAACAGGTTTAGGGTCAGCTGTTGATAAGCTCCGCCATCAGGATCTCCTCTGCCTGGGCTTTGCAGGTGTTCATCAGGCCCACCCACTTCATGGGATCGCTGGCTTTCAGTTCCTCGGTGGCTCCCGCTTCCTTCGCCAGCTGGGGCATCATCTGTTCCAGTCTGCTCTGGGCGGTCTCGTCGATCTCGATGAGGTGCGGGTACAGCTTCTCGCTCAGCAACATCTGGTTGTAGAGGATGGGACGGTGTTCTTTCAGGTAGGTTTTCCTCATCCTGCCGTACTTGCCCAGGGGTTTCTCCGGCTGCTGGCTCAGCTTCAGGTCGGGAATCTGATAGTCTCCGTTCTGGATGTAGGTCATGGGATTGTTCATCTTGCTTGCTCCTTTCTTGGTTGGCTTCGCGCTCTGCATTTCGGACGGTAACGCCGATCTGCCGCAGCACCTGCTGGTTGATCTGGCTGACCGCTGTTCCCAGCGCCCCGATGGTGGACGGGGTGTTGAAATCAAAGATCGCCATGAAATCTTCGTGGTCGAAGTAGCGTTCCGGCTCCAGTCCACAGCGGGACATCAAAGCGTAAGTGATGCTGACGGTGGCGGCTGCCTTGAACTGCACTCCGATGTTATACTCATCATATTCCTCCAAAAAGGAACCGTCAACGATATAGAAGAAGTCCTGCTGATGCTCCGTCCAATATTCCTCGGCCAGTTTTCCAGCTACCTCCGTGAGCTGTCCGGCAAGATCATCACCGGAAACATCATAGGTGCGCTCCAGCATGGCCTGCACGGAATCCAGATGGCGCTCCTCCAACTGCCACAGCCAGGGAGTGCGGGAATGTTCACGGGTTCCGGTGTCGGAAATGTCAAAGACATAACGCAGGCGAGGTCTGTCCCCGGAATCATCCACCAGAGCGATTCCCTTGGAACCGCGCCTTACATACCGACCCATCTTTTCATTCCACAAATCGTACTCTGCACAGGCGGTGGCATCCGGTCGCTGGGCATAGATCATCAGCTGCTCATGGAACGGGTACTTGTAAAGGCGGGAAGCAGTAGTGAGAAACCCTGCCCATTCCTGCCAGCTCCCCGTGAGCTGTGTTGCCACCTTGTCCGCCATCTGTGCATATAGTTCAGCTTTGGTTGGCATAGTGTTCTGTCCTCCTTTCAGTTTTGGGGTAAAAAGGCGGGGTGGCAGATCGCCACCCCATCCCTGCGGTTATGTTGTTTACTGGTCAAAATCCGGGTACAGCTCCAGTTCGGCAAACTTCTCATCGGTCATCGCACAGAGCTTCGTAAGGGCGCTGTCGGTCAACTCTCTCAGCTCCGTTTCCTCCGGCGAAAGCTCGCCGCGCATCTCACGCAGGCTGTCGATCAGTCCGGTGCGGCTGCCGGTATTGTAAATGCACATCAGGTTCATTTCCTCAAAAGTAAAGTTTCCCATATCAAATCTCCCTTTCCGCACTCTTTTTGGGTGCTGTCTTTTTGTGTTCTGTCTTGGGCTGGCCTTTCAGCTGCTCCATGACGGACTTTTTCTTTTCCCGTTCCTCCCGATGGGCAGCGGCAGCCAGATCCATCAGGGAAATGGGCTGACCGCTGCGGGCCTGCTGTTCCAGCTCTGCCACCGTAGGCTCTTTTGCGCCATTGTTGATGATACCGTCGATCATGCCGTAATCGTCCTCCAGCATCATTTCCGCATTTTTCAGCGGGTTTTCTGGCAGGAATCCGGGGATCTGGGTAAAACCAACACTGTCACAGTAATGACAGGATACCTTACCGTCCTGCTTGATCGCAACGATGTCACTGACACTCATAGAAGGACTGTGAAAATCCGCCGGCTTTTGCAGATTAAACTGCTCATATAGTTTTTCCAGCTGCTCCGGTACCGTGCCAGACTCCCTCAGAGGAGCTGTGTAAATGAGGTCATAATTGCTGCGGTCTATGGAAATGTCATGGGACTTTAACCAATCCAGATTCATAAAGCGCACATTCTGCGGATCGTCACGACTTACCTGATAGATGGCAAAGCAATCTCTGTTCTGAGAGAGAAATGCCTGTTCGCGTTCCTGCTGATGTTCCTGACGCTCCATGACCTTTTCGTGGAACTGAGGGCTTTTCTCCCATTCCTCATGGTCCACACCGAAAAGACCGCCATGATCCATGATTTCCTGCGGGTCAAACACCATGCTCTCCGTATTGTCCTCATGCAGCACATAGACGGTCAAACCGGCGGCATCCAGTTCCAGCGCCCGTTCTCTGGTAACAGGGAGCATCCCATCATAGGAGTAGCCATATTCCTGCATATCCGGTGTGGATACCTGCTCATCCGGCATGGGGTATTCATCCAGTGCCTGCTCCTGCGCTTCCGGCAGCTGGGAAGAAGCGGTCATCTGACTTGCCTCTGCCTGCATCTGCTGATAGGCCGCTTCCTGCAAGGTCTCAACCATAGACAAGGGAGCGCGTCTGAGCGAAGTGCTGTCCAGATCGTTATCATCACAAATCTGGAGAACTGCCTTCATGCAGGAAAGCTCCGACATATCCAGCTGACCACCATCCAGCTCTTTCATGGACGCAGCATCGTAAAGAGTGTAGTCCCATCCGCTGTCACAAGGTTGGATATGAAGATAGGTAGTATCGTTGATCAGAAACAAAGCCTCCTGCTGGTTGGCATCCGCCCCCAGTACCTCCATTTCCGACATGGTCGCAGCCAGTTCCTTTACCGCTTTCTGTACCAGCGGATTGTCACGGTAATAGTCGATTGCCTGAATAGTGTCCAGGTCAATGGTCTGCCCGGTCAAAATCGGAAACGGTCCTTCATAGTCGCTTCCGTCTTTCAGCTCAAAACCAATGCCCTTGATCCCGTTCATTCGCTCTGCCGGAATCTCCTGATAAATGCGGACAGCTTCCTCCAAAGACAGGTTATCGTGGTATTCTCCGAGGTTTGGAAACTCCATGCACTCTGCTACATAGTAGGTCAGATTGCCGGTCGGCTGTCTATCGGCTACCTTAGCAGCATCTTCTGGCTGCTCTATCGGGGCGGTTTCCGGCTCTGCCTTTGCATGGGGGTCAATCCCACGCTCTTTGCAGATTTCCTTATAGTGGCGCTCAATGTCAGAGATCAAAGTGCCGGAGGTCTTATTGATGGTCTCCAAACTGGCTCTCAGCTCTTTCAGTTCCTTGCCCTGACTCCAGCTTGCAATATAGCCGAAGCTGTTTTCTCCGGTCTCGATGCCAAAATACTTGCAGACCGCATAGGAGATGCTTTCAGCCTCCACTTCCTCCGTGTGGCGGTCTTTCCTCTGTTCTTGCAAAAACTGGGTGAGGGTAGAAAAGCCGCCAACAAAATTCAGCCCTTCTTCCTCGGTCAGCATCAGGCGTCCATCTTCCGCCAGCTCCAGCGGCTCTGTCAGCAGAACGGAACCTGCATGGTTTACAACCACTTGTTCTTCTACACAGACCGGCTCTCCGGGGTCGTAGTCAGAACCGCGCAGGTCATAGCAATAAACGCCCTCCGGCAGATTATCACGGACAATCCGCCCATTGGAGAACAGACCGGGTTTATCAAACAGCTCGATCTCCTGATATTGCTCGTCATTGGCAATCTGAATCTTTTTCTGATTGTGGAGCTTGCTGTGGGCAATCTCGTGTACTGTGGCCGAAACCGTCTGCACCTCACTCATGCCCTGACGAATGGCGATTTTCTGATGATCGGCAGAAAAATAGCCGTCCGTATCGGCGGCCATTGCTTCAAAAGTGATCGGCACCGGCGCACTGCGGCGCAGAGCCTCCATGAATGCCTCATAATTTGGCACATTGCCGGAAAGGGAGGAAGCAAGCTCCGGCAAAGGTTTCCCGTCGGTCTGGCTCACATCAAAGACCTTGACCGGGCGAAACATGGGGATCTCGATTTCTTTTTCCTCTGTGACGATCTTTCCGTCTTTATCCAGAATCGGAGCCTTGGTATCCGGGTCCAGCTTCTGCTCCTCGATTTTCTTCTTATACGGTGTGGGGGCGATGATGGTAATGCCATGCTCGCCCTTTTTTACATGACGCTCAAACTGGTCTTTCCACTTATTGTATCCGGCTACCAATGTAGCGTCCGGCTTCTGCATATAGATGAGCATGGTGTTGTTTACCGAATAGCGGTGGAAGCGGGACATGACGGACAGATAGCGCATATACTTTTCACTCTCAAACAGTTCCTTGATCCCCTGCTCGATGCCATCTGTGATTTCCCTTAGCCGCTCTCGGTTGGTGGGTTTGTTCTCAGCCATGATTTTCAATCTCCTTTCCAAGTGTGTGATTTCTGCTGTGTGTTCTGCAATCCATGCCTTTTGTTCTTCTTCACTTTCATAAAGAAAAAGGTCCAGCAGGTACTCTACATAGGTTTTCTTCTGGATTGCTTCCACAAAGCGGGGGTGCGGTTCTTCCTCCGGTGTCCGGGGAGAATTGTCGGCCTCCCATTTTTTCAGCAGATAGTAGTAATCGGACAGTACGCGATAACACCGCTGCCGGTCCTCCCGAAACTTTTGTGCCTCTGTTTTCTGCCGGACATATCTCCTACGGGGAGGGGCCTGACTGTCATAGATCAGGCCAAAGTCCTGTGCCAGTTTCTCCGCCGCTTCTTTTGGGGAGAGGTCAAAGAGCTTTGCGGTAAAGTCGATCACATCCCCATCTTCACCGCAGCCAAAGCAGTGGAATCGCTGGTCTACCTTCATGCTGGGGTTCTTATCATCGTGAAAAGGACAGCAGGCCATGCCATTTCGCCTGACTTTTATCCCATAAAACTCTGCCGCTTCTCTGGTGCTGACCGACTGCTTGACTGCTTCAAATACATTCTCTGCCATGTGCCTTTAACTGCTGGACTTTCTCACAGGGGGCTGGTATCCGGCAGCTTTCGCACGCTCACTGGCGGCTTTGCGGCGTTCTGCGCTATATGGCTCCCGGACTGATACACACCGCTTGGGGACGGTAAAGTTATGGGCGTCCTTTCGGGTGATCTGGTCGGGGTGCTTTTTTGCCAGCAGATCCAGCTTCTCCATCAGACGGGGATCGTGGGTGTAGACCTCAGCCATTGGTTCTGCCTGGTTATAGAGGAGAATGGTTTCCCGTTCCACTAAAGAGAGCTTCATCGGCTGCCTCCTTTCCGCTGGTCAAATTCCAGCTTGAAGTTGGCGTACTGTCCATCGTCCTCCAAAACCACAGTGGCATCGTAGGTCTTTCCGGTTTTCTCCGAATATAGGCCCGTCACACGGACACGGCCATCGTTCAGCAGTGCAGACACCACAGCCTTGGTCGGCTGTTTTTTCTTGGCAGCCCACCATTTGTTATTTTTCCAGATTGCAAATTTGCAAGAATCATTCTGACAGAAGAAGCCTTTTTGCAGTTCTGCAACTTCACCGCCGCAGCGAGGGCATTTGCCCACCACCTCACGGGGCGGAGTGAACAGGTACTCAGTTCCCTTGATGACCTGATAAGTTCCCACCAGGTCTTTCAGCATGGTGCTGATCCCGTCCAAAAACTCCTCCGGGGCAAGCTGCCCGCGCTCGATCTCGCCCAGTCGGTACTCCCACTCGGCAGTCAGAAGCGGCGATTGCAGTTGTTCCGGCAGAACGGTGATCAGGGAAACTGCATCGTGGGAAGGGAGAAGCTGCACCGTTTTCCTGCTCTTTTTTCGTTCCAGAAAACCGGCAGATACCAGCTTTTCCAAAATACCGGCACGGGTGGCCGGTGTCCCCAGACCTTTTCGCTCGGCATCCTCCGGCATATCCTCTTTTCCGGCAGTCTCCATCGCGGACAATAGGGTGTCCTCCGTAAAGTGCTGGGGCGGACTGCTTTTGCCTTCTTTGACGATTGCCGCAGAAACCGAAAGGGTCTGTCCTTCGGTCAGCTCCGGCAGGGCTTTCTCTGCGCCCTCTTTTTTCGGCTCTGCATCCTTCATTTTGGCACGGTAAGCGTCCTCCAGTGCTTTCCATCCGGGGTGCTTCACCGTTTTTCCTTTGGCGGTAAACTCCCCACCGGCACACGCTGCAATCACAACGGTTTCCGAATAGATATGGGGCTGGGCTACGGCGCACAGCAGACGCAGGGCCACCAGTTCCAGCACCGCCTTTTCTCCCGCAGGAAGGACAGAAAGGTCTGCATCCTTGAGATTTCTGGTAGGGATTACTGCGTGGTGGTCGGTTACTTTCTTATCGTTGATGACTGTCTGCGGATCACAGGTAATGGCGATCCCTTTGCGAAACGGCATAGCATTGGCAACCAGATTCACCAGCACCGGCAGGCTGTCTGCCATATCACCGGTCAGATAGCGGCTGTCAGTACGGGGATAGGTGCAGAGCTTCTTTTCATACAGGCTTTGCAGATAGTCCAGGGTCTGCTGGGCTGTAAATCCAAGCAGGCGGTTGGCATCTCTTTGCAGAGTAGTCAGGTCATAGAGGGCGGGCGGCTTTTCGGACTTTTCCTTGCACTCCACCTTTTTGATTGTGGCAGCTGCACCCTGACAGGCTTCTTTCAGCTGCTCTGCGCTTGCTCGGTCACTCATGCGCTCCCCGGATACGGTAAGACCGGGCAGCTCCAGCGCCACGGTATAAAAGGGAACCGGCTTAAAGGTGTCGATCTCAGCTTCTCGCTGGACAATCAGTGCCAGCGTTGGGGACATCACACGCCCGATGTTGAGGGTGCGGTGGTACAGCACGGAAAAAAGCCTTGTGGCATTGATCCCCACCAGCCAGTCCGCCTTGGCACGGCAGAGGGCAGCATCACGAAGTCCATCATAGTCCGCACCGGGGCGCAGGTTTGCAAAGCCCTCCCTTATGGCGGAGTCCTCCATTGAAGAAATCCAGAGGCGTTTCATGGGCTTTTGGCAGCCTGCCAGCTCATAGACGCTGCGGAAGATCAGCTCGCCCTCGCGTCCGGCATCACAGGCATTTACTACCTCCGTCACATCCGGGGCGTTCATCAGCTTTTTGAGAATATCAAACTGCTTTTTCTTATCCTTTCCCACTACCATCTGCCAATGCTCCGGCAGAATAGGCAGGTCATCATATCGCCACTTGGCATACTTGGGGTCATAGCTGTCTGCATCTGCAAGACCGGCCAGGTGGCCCACGCACCAGCTGACACGCCAGCCGTTACCCTCCAGATACCCATCCTTACGAGCAGTTGCACCGATTACCGTAGCCAGACTTTGTGCAACCGATGGTTTTTCAGCAATCACCAGCTTCATAATCTTCAACCTCCCATTCATTCTGCCAATTATCAGACAGTTTTTTTGCAATGCTGTGTTCTGAGGCAAGTGTAATGTCATAGCCAAAGCGATAATCATATCGGTACAACCTGCCAATCAAATCATTGATTATGATATTGCAGGCCATAATCACACGCTCTTTATCCACCTGCATCAGTTGATAGCGTTGATAATTGTTGTAATATTCTCGATGTCTGTGGGTTCTGCTGACCGTATCTTCCATCAGACAATCTATGGCATCTTTTTCACCATCTTCTTTGCTGCCCTGTGTATAAGACAACAGTTCCTTAACCATGGGAAAACTTTGTTCATCTACCGTTGCTTCTTCGCTCAAAAAACCGATATAAGCTTTTAGTAACAGGCTAACTGCTGTTTTTTCAGCTTCAGATAAAGCGTTCATGGTCTCCGCTGCATCAGGCAACAGTTCCTTTTCCACAAATTCATCTATCTCACCAGAATAAAGCATTCGGATTGAGTCCACACATAAAGAGCGCTTTTGGGGTGCGGTCTCAATTTCAAAATCATAAAGATCCAAGTCATCGTCCTTCTTTGACTTTTTTTGAACTTTGCTGATAGCAGTGAAAAGAATGTCTCCTCCAAAGTAAATTCCGAAGGCGACCAGATCAAAAATAATCAGAAAGTGTAATAACCAGTTCCAGGTGTTCATTGTGAGGTCCTCCTTTCTTTGACCATGTGCTGATTTTGGGTGTGGATTTACAGTAAGAGAGTGAGTAGAGCAGCAGAGGACAGGAATTTCTCCCTGTCCTCTGTCCCTTATCCCGCAATGATTTGAAATACGCTACGCTCAAATGGTTCAATCTGCTCTATCGCGTTCCTCATTAGGGTCAGAACCCTCAAAACCATCCTCAAGGACTTCCTCATCTTCGGTTTCCCATTCCTCGGAATCTTCCTCACCATAATCATAATCGTCCAGACTGTCATTGCCCTTGGTCTTAGGCTTATTCTTAACGAGCTTCAAGTAGGCAAATACGCCACCGCCGCCCAGCAGAGCCAGCAGAAGGATCAGCGCAGCCGGGTTCAGTCCGGCAGGCTTCTCTTTTTCCGGCTCCGGTGTTTCTGCCGGAGGTTCCGGTGCTTTTCCCGTACATTTACTCTTATCAGTTACACAGACCGGACAGGCCGTATTGACTGCCCCTGCTTCACATTTCTTCGTGCAACTGCACACCGCAGGCGGCTCCTCTTTGGGTTTTCCATCCTCCATCAGCGCCATCAGGTCCGCTTCATCCACCTGGTTCAGAAAGTGAACAGCAGTCTTTTTATCCTCGTTGGCCCTGTCGATCAGGATATAAAAATAGTTGCCCGCCTTGGTGGTAACGGTAATGAGCTGTTTATTGCCCCCGAAATCATCCACCAGAGCGGCGTTGCCATCCGGGGTCAGCGGAGGTGCTTTTTCCGTTTCTTCCACCACCACATTGCTGTCATTGGTGGTATCCTCTGCCGGGGGCGGCGCTGCGCCCTGGGCAAAAGCGGGAACGGTAAAGCCCGATGCCAGCACCAGCGTCAGGCAAAGGGCGGAAAGTGTTCGGAGCAATCGTTTATTCCTCATAGCTGTTTTCCTCCTGTTCGTTGTTGTCATCAGCAAAACTGCCGGGAACTGTGCCTCCGGACAGCATGGCGCTCAGCTGAGCCGGGGTCATACGCAGTGCGCGCACCATCTGGACGATCTCCAGATTTTCTGCCTCGGTTTTCTGTACCTCCAGCGCCTTGAGCTTTTCCTGATACTCTGCGATCTTCTCGCGGACCTTTGTAATCTCCTGGTCAATGCGCTCAATTTTGTTCTTTGCCATCGTCTATCACTCCTTCTTAAAAATCTCTGTTACCAGTTCATCAGGCCGTAGCCCTTAATGCTTTGATAATTCAGGTCATAACTTTTAATCTTGCAGGCATCGCCGGAATTTCCCTCCACGGTATAAACACGGCTGCCATCGGTGCCGACAACAATTCCCACATGGTCTGCGGAACCATCCAGATCCCAATCGAAGAAAATGGCATCACCGGGGGCGATGTTTTCATATCCTCGTGCGCCCCACTGTCCATGAGACTGGAACCACGGAACACCCTGAGACTGACAACCAGCAAAGCGTGGTTCCGTTCGACCGGATTGACCATAGCACCATGATACAAAGCAGGCACACCATTCCACACGGGAGTCAAAGCCGTACCAGCTCCAATAAGGTTGTCCTCCCACATTGCCCACCTGACTTTTCGCCAGTTCCACCAGCTGCGGATTGCCGGGGCGGGTGCCATTGATAAATTCAACACCAGTCAAATCTTCAGAAACACCTGTATCGGGAGAACCGCCACCAAATAACAGCGGCTTATTGCCCATAGTCTGTCGGTAGACCTGGTACATCTCCATCTGCTCCGGAGTCAGTAGTTCTGGCGCAAGAGAGGCAATGGAACGGCTTGTTAAAGTTACATGGAGAATACGATATTCATATTCATGCTCATCCCCATCTTCGTCAGTGTAAGTGCGAATCTGAATTTCTTCTCTCAGCGTAAGCTGATACTGTGCATCAAACACACGATCCAGCTCTGCCTGTGCGCTGTGGCGTGTATAGCCTTGCAAGACAGCAGAGAGAACTGCCGCCAGCTCATGGGGGTCATGGCCAATCATATCCAGGTTATAGCGATACTCGTCATACCCTGGGTGGCTGCTTTCGATGTTGTCGATTTTCTCCTGCAACCGAGCTTCTCTGTCTGCATAATCTGCCTCCACCGCCAGCATTTCCGGGTCATCCGATGGATAGGTAGTGCCGGAAATTACAGAACCAATACTCTGTGCCATCATAGAGCAGGAGGACATGGTATTCATCAGCATACAGGTAATGAGGAACAAAACCCCTG